>ERZ773212.20-NODE-20-length-89102-cov-78.761463_pt1 | contig 89102 bp, 78 predicted proteins | sample MGYA00581005_ERZ773212 | MGnify/ENA primary metagenome ERZ773212 (study PRJEB29015, sample SAMEA2738154) | human oral metagenome | biome: human oral; feature: human-associated habitat; material: saliva | place: China | collected 2196 ... | reverse complement strand
CGCTGCACCGGGGCCGCCCCACGCCAGGCCGGCAGCAGTGAGAAGTGTAGGTTCAGCCAACCATGGGTGGGCACAGCCAGTAAATTCGCGGGCACAATACGCCCATAGGCCACCACTACCGCCACATCAGCCTGGCACGCGTGCACCCATTGGCTAGCTTCCTCATTACGCAGTGACGCGGGGGTAAAAACATTTAGGTTGTGCTCGCGGGCCAAGGCAGCCACCGGGGAAGGCACTAATTTACGTCCGCGCCCTTGGCGGGCATCGGCGCGACTTAGTACGCCCACCACCTCATGTTCGCTATCTAGTAAAGCTTGCAAGGTGGGTACAGCAACCTCGGGGGTACCAGCAAAAAGCACACGCATAGCAACAAGTTTACGGGGCTAAGCCCATGGGCCCAACTACCACAGTTGCGGCGGGTCGAACTGTACCCGCACATTGCGCATTCCTTTAGCTGAGCGCTCTACTCGCATCTGACGCACTGCCTGGGCTAGCTGCGCACCCAGGTTTAACGGCACCCGCAGCAAGCCACAGTAAGGCCCTAAGCCTGGCTGCTCAGTTTCTATCGAAACTGGCCCCAGGCACTCAGCCTGCCCCAAATCCAGTAGGATCCCGGCGGTTTGGTCTAAACACTGGCCCACATCTGTACGCAGCCCATCAAAACGCACGCAGCGCCAAGCTGGGGGTAGGTGCAACTGTTGGCGCTCTTGCAGGTCACGCATGGCATAGCCAAACTGGTCCCAGCGTAAAAGGGCTTGAGCTGAAACCGGCTCAGGGTCCCCCACTAGCATGGCCCTACCCCCTGGACGCACCAACGCCACCGCATTAGACCAGTGGCGTAAAGCTTTAGCGCCACTACCTAGTTCTGCACGTTGACTAGTAGCTGCCCCATCTAGCAGTAGTACGCCGCTATAGCCGCCGCGTGCCACCGGCTCAGCGCCGGGCGTGGCCACCACCAAGCGGGGGCTTTCATCCACACTGTCGATAACCCCATGACTGGCGCTGGCCCCAGAAATCAGTACGTTCACCCCCGGTAGGGAGCGACCCAGTTCCTCAGCGGTGCGGATAGAGCCCACTTTGACCATACGTAGTAGGCCACTGCCACAGTTAGTGCACCTAAAAGCGCTTTGAGGCCGCCCACAGTAACGGCAACTGAGCCTGGCGCCCTGGCCTAGTTGCAGTGGACCATTGCAGTGCGGACAGCGGGCCACCTCGCGACAATCTTGGCAGGCCAACATGGGGGCATATCCTCCCCTAGCCACCTGCACCAATACCGGCCCTTGGGCCAGGGCGGTGCGCACAAAACGATGCGCTAGGGAGGGAATACGGCTGCGACCGCTGTCGCCTTCACGCTCAACATCTAGTAGATCTTGCACATTTACCTGCGCCACCTGCGCACGTAAAACAGCTCGCGGCGCGGCTACCCGCTGCATCCAACCTTGGTGAACCCAGGAGGCGCTTTGCACCGAGCAGGAGTAGCTGGCAACAATCAGGCCAATGCTTTCACTCATGGCCCGGGTAGCTAAAACTGTGCGGGCATGAACATAGGGGTGATGCGGCTCGATTAAGGAGCTATCTTCGTCATCAACTAAAACTGCCAGGCCCAGATTTTTAAGGGGTAGCCAGGCGGCGGCGCGGGTGCCCACCACGATGCGGGTTTGCCCCAGCAGGGCTTTGACAAATACCCGATAGCGCGCAGAGGGCTTCATTTCGCTAGTAAGCGTCAGCACCGGTTCTTTACCCAGGGCTTGGCTTAAAAATTGGGCCAAATCATTAGCTTTACGAGCGTTTGGAGCCACAATCATGGCGGCGCGGCCAGCTGTAAGTACAGCCTGCACGGCCGCCAATACACCGGCATTTAACTGCCCGGGCAGGGGCTGCCAGCTACAGCGGGGGCCTTTACCTTGGGCTAAAGCTAGTAGCAGTGACTGGCCTAGCTCATAGCTGTTCCAGGCCTTGTCGTCGTAACGCTGCCAAACCTCAAAATCTATTTCCTGAGCTTTTACTTCTTTTTCAACCTTGCCGTTACGCGCAGGCATAGCCAGGCGTAGCAGTGAGGCCCTATCGCACCCCAGACGCTGAGACAAGCGATCTATTAGGGTGCGACTAGTGGCCGGCACTAGCTCTAAATCACTAATTACCCGCCTAATTGGGCGCAGTTTACTTAGTTTCAGTGAGGAAGTTTGCGACCTTTCCCAGATCCAGCCCTGCAGACGTTGGGGCCCAAAGGGCACCTCCACCGCTACCCCGGGTTGAGCTTGCTGATCTAGCTCAGGTGGAACTAGGTAGTCAAAAAAATGATCCAGGTGGGAGTTGCTTTGTTCCAGCACTATGCGCGCTACCGGCTGCGCGCACTGGCCCGCAACCGGTAGTTCTTCGCTTTCAGGTATAGCAAGCAGCTCACCTTGTACGCTACCGGTAGCGAATAACGGCAGCGATACACTCATGCTGGCAGGTTATTACAAGCCTGCCGCAGCTGCCAATGCCTGGGCGCGGTTGGTCTGTTCCCAGCTAAATCCGGGGCGACCAAAGTGTCCGTAAGCGCTGGTGGCCTTGTAGATGGGGCGCAGTAGGTCTAGGTCTCGCACAATCGCAGCCGGGCGCAGGTCAAAGACCTCGTTAATGGCCTTGGTGATGGCATCCACCGGGACGGTTTCGGTGCCGAAGGTTTCTACATACAGCCCTACCGGGTGGGCGCGGCCGATGGCGTAACCTACCTGCACTTCGCAGCGTTTAGCCAGGCCGGCGGCCACTACGTTCTTAGCTACCCAACGCATAGCGTAGGAGGCGGAGCGGTCTACCTTCGAGGGGTCCTTACCGGAGAAGGCGCCGCCGCCGTGACGAGCCATACCGCCGTAGGTGTCAACAATAATCTTGCGCCCAGTTAGGCCTGCGTCACCGGCCGGGCCGCCCACAATGAACTGGCCGGAGGGGTTAACCAGCAGGTCTGCGTGGGAGGTGATTAGCTCAATGCCCTTAGCGGCTTCAGCTTCAAGCACCGGGGTGATTACCTCACGGCCGATAGCTTCACGTAGCCAAGCCTGGGATTTGTCGGCGTCGTGCTGGGTGGATACCACGATGGTTTCTAGGCTTACCGCACGGTCGCCGTCGTAACCAATAGTTACCTGGGTTTTACCATCAGGACGCAGGCCGGCCACGATCCCATCGTGACGCACCTGAGCCAGGCGCTCAGCTAGACGGTGAGCCAGGTGGATGGGCAGGGGCATTAGTTCTACGGTCTCATCGCTGGCGTAACCAAACATGAAGCCCTGGTCGCCAGCGCCCTGTAGGTCTAGAGGGTCAACGTCGCCGGTATTTTCACGTACCTCTAGGGCGCGGTCTACACCGGCGGCAATATCCGGGGACTGCTGACCGATTGAGACAGACACACCGCAAGAGCGCGCGTCGAAGCAAACATCTGAAGAGTTGTAGCCAATTGAGGAGATTTCATCACGCACAATCTGTGGGATCTCAACATAGGCTTTTTCAGTAGTAACTTCCCCGGCCACATGCACTAAACCGGTGGTCACCATAGTCTCTACAGCCACCCGGGCAACGGGATCCTGCATGAGGATGGCGTCTAGGATCGCGTCCGATACGCGGTCACATAGTTTGTCAGGGTGACCTTCAGTAACGGATTCAGAGGTAAACAGGCGTAGAGAACTCACGCGCCAATAATACTAGCTACACCTTACTTATTACCCCATTGACGCTTGCAGTGCGGGTCACATCTACCGGGACTTAGGTCTGCACTCGTCCACAGCAGCGGTTTAGCCAAGCCTTTGGGCGATTAATTCCACCAGGTCGCGGGCAACTTGCAGCTTAGAGCCAGCGCTGTGGCCTACCTGTTGGCCGTGGCTGTCTAGGACATGGATCTCGTTGGCCACGTCCCCAAAACCGCTAGTGGCCCCTACTGTGTTTACAGCCAGCAGATCTGCGCCTTTTTTGAGGGCTTTGCGGCGCCCATATTCCAGGGCGCTAGTGTGCTCGTCACCAGTTTCCGCAGCAAATCCAACGATTACTTGGCCTTCATTTAGACGCTGAGCAGCTAGACCCGCCAAAATATCTGGGTTTTCTACTAGCTCCAGGGTGTAGCTTTTATCAGTTTCGCCGCTGTCGGTAGATTTTTTCAGTTTAAAACCGGCGTAAGTTTTGGGCCGAAAATCTGCCACTGCCGCGCACATAACGATTACCTGTGCGCTGCGCCCTGCCTCATGCACCGCATCGCGTAGCTGTAGAGCGCTAACTACCTTAACTACCTCAACTTGCTCAGGTAGCTGGGCTAGTAGTGCCGCTTCGATATTTGCTGCCACTAAGGTTACGTGAGCCCCACGCTCGACGGCGGCCCTGGCTAGGGCGATGCCTTGGAGCCCGCTGGAACGGTTACCCAAAAACCTAACTGGGTCGATAGCTTCGCGGGTGCCGCCGGCAGAAATCACGAAGTGCTTGCCGGCCAGGTCTTGGCTGAACTGCAGGTCTTGGCTGATTTGACGCAAACACTCTAGTGCTTGAGCCACAATCTGTTCTGGTTCAGGCAGGCGCCCGGGGCCGGAGTCTTTACCGGTTAGGCGGCCACTTGCAGGCTCAATCACCTTCACACCACGCGAACGCAATATTTCTACATTGGCCACAGTCGCTGGATGCTGCCACATCTGGGTGTGCATGGCAGGGCTAATTACGATCGGCGCGGTGGTGGTCAGGGCCGTGGTGGTGAGCATGTCGTCTGCACGGCCGACGGCGAGTTTAGCGATCAGGTCTGCACTGGCTGGAGCGATGAGCAGCAGCTGGGCCCACTCAGCGATGGCAACATGCTCCACTGCCCCGGCGTCGGAAAATAACTGGCTGGCTACCGGCGCCCCTGATAACGCAGCCAAGGTGGATTCACCAATGAATTTAAGGGCGGCGGCGCTTGCCACTACTTTTACTTCATGCCCAGCCGCACGCAGCTGGCGAATAATAAAAGTGGCTTTATAGGCAGAGATGGAGCCGGAAACGCCCACAACAATGCGCCGCGTCCCAGTGCAGGCGGGCGCGGCGCATGTAGCCGTCATGATTGAATCAGAACTGAATGTCGTCTAGAGAGGTTTCGGTGGCAACCTCACCCAGAGCGATGTCAGAGAACATGTCTTCTTCAGCAGCCAGGCGGGCAGCCTCAACCTCAGCGCGACGCTCACGAGCCACGTCACCGGGGATAACCTCAAGCTTGTCAGCTGCGATTTCACGCAGGGCAATGCCTAGGGGCTTTTCGTCAGAAGAAACCTCAACCAGCGGACCGAAAACCTCTAGCTGGTTGGACTCTAGCTGCTGGGAGTAGGTGTTGATCTGGCGTGCGCGCTTAGCAGCGTCGATTACTAGACCGTACTTGGAATCTACCTTCTCCAGTAGGTCATCAATCGGAGGATTAGTAATACCCTCGGGGTGCGCGACAGTTCCAAGCATTCTTGGTTGCTCCAGTATCTGTTGTCGAATACTTTTGTTTGCCCATTAAGTAGGCAAAGACTTTAATTATTCTACCGGCTTTAAGCCCATTAATGCTTCCAACTCATCAGTGGCACGCGCCACGGTGTCATTTACGATTACTACATCAAACTCGTCTTGTGCGGCTAGCTCTACTTTGGCGGTAGCTAGGCGACGCTCACGTTCCGACTCATCTTCAGTGCCACGTCCGACTAGGCGATCTACCAACTCCTGCCAGCTGGGCGGAGCTAGGAACACTAGTTCCGCCTGCGGCATGGCGGCTTTAACCTGGCGAGCACCAGCTAGGTCGATTTCTAGTAGCGCGCTGTGGCCAGCGTCTAGGCATTGTTGTACCGGCCCGCGCGGGGTGCCGTAATAGTTGGCGCCGTGCACTAGGGCGTATTCAAGCATCTGCCCGCGCTCGATTAGCTCTTCGAATTTTTCTCGCGAAACGAAGTGGTAGTGGACACCGTCTACTTCTCCGGGACGGGGCTGGCGGGTAGTGGCTGAGATTGACACAAATAGCTCAGGGTGACGACGGCGCAGCTCGCTAACTACCGTTCCCTTACCTACCGCCGTGGGACCTGCCAACACAAATAGCTTAGACACGCTCATAGGCTGATTGTAGCGGCGACAAGGGAAAAACCAGTAAAACCAAATCCGGGAGCTACCCTTGCGGATAACTCCCAGATTGGATCATTTAACATCAGCCGAAGCGGTCGATTAGCTTGGCGCGCTGCTTAGCACCCAAGCCCTTGACGCGACGGGATTGCGAGATCTCGAACTCGTCGAGTAACGACTGTGCGGTGGTAGCCCCCACTCGGGGAAGCGCCTGCAGCAAGGCGACGACCTTCATACGGGTGATTGCCTCATCTTCTTCGGCGCTATCTAGCACCTCAGACAGCTTTAGCTTGCCCGACTTCAGATCTGCCTTCACTTGGGCGCGACGCACCCTAGCTGCAGCAGCCTTTGCGAGCGCGTCCGCACGCTCTTGAGCGGTTAATGATGGAAGTGCCATGACGACTCCTTCGCCAGACCAGGTGATGACATATCTAGATTAAGCCATGTCAGACTTGGTTTGCACCTGATTTGGCGCGGTGTCTCCCCACAAAAGTGTATCTACCTGGGCAAATGCGGTAAAGGTTATAACTACGCAGGTAAACCTATTTGCGCAGGTCATTGGCAGTACCTCAGCGGCCTGAAAGCTAGCAAAACGGCGCCATCAGTGGTTTTAGTGATTTTCGGCGCGATTTTTTAAAAAACTAAGATGTGCCGAAGTTAACACTTAGTGTAGCGCGTTTTTAACTGTTTCACAGGCCATTTTTGCAGCTTCGCGCAGGTCATCCACCTTCGGGCCGGCTTTAAGTACTCCTCGGGAGGTGGATGCCAGCACCTGCGGACGGGCGTTAGTAAAGACTTGTTCAAGCTCTGGCGCCCCGGCCCCTTGAGCGCCTACGCCCGGGGCTAGTAGCGGCCCACCGCTTGCAGCTAGGTCAAGACCCAGGTTAGCGACGGCGTCGCCAACCGTGGCCCCCACTACCATGCCAATACTACCAAGTTGGCCCGCATCTATAGCAGCTTTATTGGCCTGAGCGACACCCTGGCAGATAGTTGCGGCCACAGCCACCCCGTCAGCGCCGCGAGCATGCTGCACACTGGCACCTTCCGGGTTGGAGGTTAGGTCTAGCACAAACACGCCTCGGTTGTTTTGCTGGGCTAGTTCAATTGCGGCAGATAGCGAGCCAAAACCCAGATAGGGCGAGAGCGTGATGGCATCAGCGGCCAGTGGGGATTCATCGCTTAGATAGGCCTGAGCGTAGCCAGCCATAGTGGAGCCAATGTCTCCGCGCTTAACATCCAAAATTGATAGCAGGCCAGCCTGCCGTAGCGCCTCAAGAGTCTGCTCTAGCACGGCAATACCCTTTGAGCCGTGGCGCTCAAAAAATGCTGACTGCGGTTTGACGGCGGCTACTTGCCCGGCCATAGCTTCCACTACGCGCAGTGAAAATTCACGCAGCCCGACGGCGTCGTCGCTAAGTCCCCAGGCGTTTAGTAGGGCCGGGTGCGGGTCAATACCCACGCATAGCGGGCCTTTTTCCGCCATGGCCTGGGATAGTTCAAGTCCAAATTCTTTCTCGCGCTTAGCCACTTATTTTCCCTTCAATACAGGCTTGCAAATGCTTTTTAAGATGAATTAAGGGGGTGGGAGACTTGCGCCTACCCACCCCCTTAACTGTTAAACCGTTCAGCGTTCGCTAACCGGTACCGGAACTCCACCCAGCACAGTGGGAGCACCATGCAGGAAGGTGGCAATTACCTGGCCGGGCAGTTCCATACCGGCGTAGGGAGTGTTGTTCGAGGCGGTGAGCTGGCTGGCGCCGTCCACCACACGGGTTACGTTGGGGTCGATAATCGCCAAGTTGGCCTGCTGGCCTACGGCGATGTCGCCACCTTGATCTTCTAGGCGGCCAATGCGGGCCGGGGTTTGGGACATGACGCGGGCAACCCCACGCCAGTCGAGTTTGCCTGTCTTAACCATGGTTTCGATAACCACGCTCAGGGCGGTTTCCAAACCGGTCATACCAAAGGCTCCGGCCTGCCACTCGCAGTCCTTGTCCTCAACCGGGTGCGGGGCGTGGTCAGTACCAACCACGTCAATGGTGCCGTCGGCTAGAGCCTCACGTACAGCCTCCACATCCGCCTGGGTACGCAGCGGCGGGTTTACCTTGTATAGCGGCGAATAGGTGCGCGCTAGCTCATCGGTTAGCAGCAGGTGATGCGGGGTGACCTCAGCGGTTACGTTAATGCCACGGGCCTTAGCCAGGCGCACAATCTCTACTGAGCCAGCCGTGCTTAGGTGGCAAACATGTAGACGTGAGCCTACATGCTCGGTTAGTAGCACGTCACGGGCAATGATGGATTCTTCAGCTACTGCCGGCCAGCCACGTAGGCCCAGCTCAGCGGAAACCTTACCCTCGTGCATCTGCGAGTTTTCGGTTAGGCGCGGGTCCTGAGAGTGCTGGGCAATGACGCCGTCAAAAGCCTTTACGTACTCCAGGGCGCGACGCATCAGCATGGGGTCAGAAACGCACTTGCCGTCATCAGAGAACACGCGCACGCGGGCCTTGGAGGCAGCCATGGCACCCATCTCAGATAGGTGCTTGCCCTCTAACCCAGCCGAAACCGCACCTACCGGGTGTACATCAACCCAGCCAGCCTGGCGCCCCAGGTTAAGTACCTGCTCAACTACACCGGCGTTGTCTGCGACCGGGGTGGTGTTAGCCATGGCGAAGACAGCGGTGTAACCACCGGCAGCAGCGGCGCGAGTACCCGAGTAGACCGTTTCAGAGTCTTCACGTCCAGGCTCACGCAGGTGGGTGTGGATATCTACCAGACCAGGCAGGGCCACTAGCCCAGTGAAATCGTGTTCTTTTAGATCAGAGTAGTTCGCGGCCTGCTGGGCAGCCTCAGCTCCTAGAGCAGCAATTACTCCGTCTACGATCAGTAGATCGGTAGCTTCTTCGTTGTAGGGACGAATTCCCTTAAGTAGATGCGCGCTCACAGTTGGTTCCCTTCATCAGCCAGAAGTAGGTAGAGGCAGGCCATACGCACGGATACACCGTTAGCCACTTGTTCAACCACGCGCGAGCGCGGGTCGTCTGCTGCCTGAGCAGTAATTTCTAGACCACGGTTCATAGGCCCGGGGTGCATGATGATGGCGTGCTCAGGTAGAGCAGCACGTCGGGTTGCGTCTAGCCCGTACTGGCGCGAGTACTCCTGGGGGCTGGGGAAGAAACCGCCACCGGCGGCGCTCATACGTTCGCGCTGTACGCGCAGCATCATGATGGCGTCAGGCTGTACTTCAGCAATGGTTTCGTCTAGGTCGTAGCGCACCTGGCAGGGCCAGTCCTCCATACCAATCGGCAGTAGGGTGGGCGGGGCCACCAGGGTGACCTGGGCACCTAGGGTGGTGGCTAGGTCAACATTGGAGCGGGCTACACGTGAGTGCAGCACGTCGCCAACGATCACTAGCTTGGCGCCGTCGAGGTCGCTACCGGGAGCAGCCGGAGCGCCGTCGTCACCACTGTGGGTGGCGCTGTTGTACCAGCGGCGCAGAGTCATAGCATCCAGCAGGGCCTGAGTGGGGTGCTGGTGGGTGCCGTCACCGGCGTTCAGTACGGGCACGTTAATCCAGCCGGCGTGGGCCAGCAGGTGGGCGGCGCCGCAAGCGCTGTGGCGTACCACCACGGCGTCGGCCCCCATGGCCTGCAAAGTTTGGGCGGTGTCTTTAAGTGATTCGCCCTTAGATAGAGACGAACCTTTACCGGAGAAGTTAATTACGTCGGCGCTTAGGCGCTTAGCCGCAGCTTCGAAGGACAGTCGCGTACGGGTGGAGTCCTCAAAGAACATGTTGACCACAGTTTTACCGCGCAAAGTCGGCAGTTTCTTAACTGCACGTGACTGGGTGGCGGCCATGGCCTCAGCGGTGTCTAGCAGCGCAACAGCCTCAGCGTGGCTTAGGTCTTTGGCGCTAAGTAGGTGCTTCACATTGAATCCTTATCTCTAAGCCCGGGTGGGGCGTAGTTCAGCGCTATCTGCAGCTGCGCCGAGTTCGGTCAGTGAGACCACCACGGTCTCATCCTTATGGGTCGGAAGATTCTTGCCGACGTAGTCAGCCCGAATCGGTAGCTGCCGGTGTCCACGGTCGATCAGCACCGCTAGCTGAACCCGCTCAGCGCGACCAATGGCGCTTAACGCATCCAGGGCGGCACGGATGGAACGGCCTGAGTAGAGCACGTCATCAACCAAAATGATGGTGCGTCCCTCTACCCTGCCCTGCGGAATGCGGGTAGGTGCGGGCACGCGAATCGGGTGACGACCCAGGTCATCGCGGTACATGGTGATGTCCAGGGTGCCTGCCTGAACCCGGCGCGGGCTAATCACGTCGGGGTTTTGGCTTTGTACCTCATAGAGCGCATCAGCTAGTCGCTGGGCTAGCGGCGCACCTGCGGAAGGGATCCCTAGTAGCACCACGTCCTCAAGGTCACCATTGCGCTCAAGGATTTCGTGTGCAATTCGAGTTAGGCAACGGGTGATATCAGAAGCTGATAGCACCTGTTTACCGGTGGATAAACTTTCGGCCACGATAAGCGGCCCTCCTTCCCCGCCTCTCGGGACGGAATTTAAAGGATGGTTAGTTCGCTTAAGACGATAACATGCAACTGTGCCCACCGCTAACGAGCGATGGGCACAACAGCAGATGATTTAGCGCACCCCTACCACTTAGTGCAGGTAGGGGCCTTTTAGTGCGCTTTTATTTGAGCGTGGGTGCAAGATCGGCAATGCGACCTAGCAATCCGTTCAAGAAACGCGGTGATTCATCTGTTGACAGCATACGGGCCAAAGTCATGGCCTCATCGACTGAAACAGGCGGATCTACCTCGTCGTTGTAGACAATTTCCCATACGCTCAAGCGGGCAATAGCGCGGTCTACCGCCGGCATACGCTCCAAAGACCACTCTTGGGTGTAGGTCTGCAGGATCTGGTCGATATCACGCAGATGCTGCGCCACTCCCTTAAGGGCCAGGCGGGCGTATTCGGGGGCCACGGTGTGGTTAGCTGAGTTAACCGCGCGCTCATTGGCTAGTGCCTCCAAAGCCTGGCCAGCTTTGGGGCCGTTTAGCTCGCCGCGCTGGTCAGCTTCATAAAGCACTTCCACAGCCCGACGCCGCGCCTTGGTTCGGGCGGTAACCTTGTGCTTAGTTACGCGCTGCTCGCTCATCAGTCGTTCACGCGGGAAATGTAGGAACCGCTGCGGGTGTCTACCTTGACGCGGTCACCGGTGTTGAGGAACAGGGGCACCTGAATCTCGGCGCCGGTCTCAACGGTGGCGGGCTTGGTGCCGGCGCTGGAGCGGTCACCCTGCAGGCCCGGCTCAGTGTGGGAGATGGTCAGCACCACGGAAGCCGGCATTTCTACGAACAGCGGGGCGTCCTCGTGGAAGGCCACGATTACTTCCTGGTTTTCCAGCAGGAAGGTGGCGGCGTCACCGACTACAGCCTCAGAAACGAAGGCTTGGTCGTAGGTCTTTACATCCATGAAGACGAAGTCTTCGCCGTCCTTGTACAGGTACTGCATGTCACGGCGGTCTACAGTGGCAGTGTCAACCTTGAGGCCGGCGTTGAAGGTCTTGTCTACGGTCTTGCCAGAGAGCACGTTCTTGAGCTTGGTACGTACGAAAGCAGGACCCTTACCCGGCTTGACGTGCTGGAACTCTACTACCTGCCAGAGCTGGCCCTCAAGGTTGAGTACCAGGCCGTTCTTTAGGTCATTAGTGGTTGCCACGAAGCTGTCCTTAACTGATCGGAAAAGTCTTGTCGGCGCAATTTTAACGCGTTTAGACGTATTTGCGCGCGTCTGCGTCTTTAAGGTGGGTCATAATCTCTGCCGCCACCTGCTGCGGCTGCTTTTTTGAAGTGTCAATCTCAAAGCTAGCTAACGCGCGGCATTGGTTTAAACGCTCATGCGCGGCCACCAAAAAATCTCGCCTTACAGTGCCTAAAGCCGCAGATCTGGGCACATTAAGTCCGTTACGTTGGGCTAAGACAGCGTCGACGGCGCTCAGGCAGATCACCTGCGCCTCGCTTTGGGCTAGGACTTGGGCCAGACCGGGCGTGTTGATCCAGCCTGAACCAGCCGCCACTACCTGCGCGCCCGCCTGCGGCGCGCTCAGGGAGAGCTTAAACACATCAGCTTCACAGCTGCGGTAGCGCTCCTCCCCTACCTGAGCGATAGCAAAGTTAGGGTCAACCCCCAAACGCTGAGCCACCGTGCAGCCCACATCAACTAGGTTGGCGCCCAGCTGATTAGCTAAAGCTTGAGCTACTGCTGAGCAACCCACCCCAGGCGGACCAATTAGTACGGTTAGCGACATTTACTTTCTCCCCGGCGCTAGCGCCTCGTGGGCGGCGCGCAGATGCGACTGGTCTAAATCATCAACTACTACCGGGTTACCCAAGCCGTTTAGCAGCACCATGCGTAGATTGCCACCGCGTACCTTCTTATCGGAAGACATCACTTCACGCAGCTTGTGCCAGCCCAGCACCTCAAGGTTGTCGGGGCGAGAGATCGGCAAGCCAGCTTTAGATAGCAGTAGGCGGTGCAAAGCCACTTCGGCATCGCTCAGCATGCCGCGTCGTCGAGCCACTTCAGCAGCAAATACGCAGCCAATAGACACTGCCTGGCCGTGGCTGAGGCTAAAGTCTGAAAGCTTTTCAAGCGCATGGGCGTAGGTGTGTCCATAGTTAAGGATTTCGCGCAGCCCGCCCTCATAGAGGTCTTGGGAAACCACATCTGCCTTAACTTTGACTGAGCGTTCAATTAGCTGGGTTAGTACCTCACCCTTTAGTAGCTGCTGGGCGTCATTATCTGCCACCAGCTCCAGGATGCGTAGATCTTTAATGAAACCGCATTTGATTACTTCAGCTAGACCTTGGCGGGCCACCGAGGTGGGTAGCGAATCAAAGTAGGCGATATCTGCCAGTACTGCTTGGGGCGGGTAGAAGGCCCCCACCAAGTTCTTGCCGTGGACAGTGTCAATACCGGTTTTACCACCTACTGCCGCATCCACAGTTCCCAAAACGGTGGTAGGCATCTGCACTAGGCCCACGCCGCGCAGCCAGGTGGCCGCCGCAAAGCCGGCTAGGTCTGTGGTGGCGCCGCCGCCTAGGCCAATGACGACGCCGTCGCGCCCCATTCCCATCTGCCCCAGGCCCTGCCACAGACCTGCGAGAGTTTCTACGTTTTTGGCGTTTTCGCCGTCGGGAACTGCCAGGGCGTCCGCATTCCAACCACGCTGCACCAACTGAGTGGCTAGCGCATAGGCCGCCGTGGACAGTAACCGGGGGTGAACAATGGCAATCTGCGTGCTCTTGGAGTAGCCCAGCTCAACAAGGGTGTGCGACAGCTGCGCACTGGCGCCTTGACCAATTAGCACCTGGTAAGGGCGCGGCCCGTCCACATCCACACGACGCAGCGCTTCACGCTGGCGTGAAATAGTGGCGGCCTGCATGATCTGACTGATCTTGTTGCGGGCCACCGGGTCAGCGAAAACCAGGCGCTCTAGAGCATCGGTGGATTGTTTAAAAGTCATCCCATCGGTGTTAAGCACATCGGTGGCCACCTGCTTGTATAGGTACTCGCGGGCGTTTAGTAGCTCCTGGAGCTTAACTACCGGGTCGCTTCCTTTAAATAAGGGGCGAGCAGAGACATTATTGGCGATGCGCGCGGCCACAGTTTTAGGTGAAGCCTGCAGGTAGATTACCCGGTGACCCTGCAGCATTTGACGGTTACGCTCGCGTAGTACCGCTCCCCCGCCCAGCGGAATAACTGAAGCAGTCGTAGACTCTAAAGCCTTACTAATAGCGTGGGTTTCCAGATTGCGGAAAGTTTCCTCACCTTGCTGAGCGAAAATTTCGTTAATGGTCTTACCGGTCTGAGCTTTAATACGCAGATCGGTGTCAACTAGGGGCCGGTTTGTGGCCGTAGCCAAGGCTTTACCCATAGTGGATTTACCCACGCCCGGCAGGCCTACTAGAACAATGTGCTGTGTTTTCACCAGTTGGTCCTTTCGGCTACATCTTCTAAGTATCCAGCGAGGTTACGTTTAGCTTCTAGCAGGCTGTCCCCACCGGTTTTTTCAAGTAAAGCATCTGCTAGCACCATGGCTACTTCAGCTTGGGCAATCACAGCAGCGGGCACCACGGCGCAAGTATCAGAGCGCTGATGCAGGGCGGTAGCCGCTGTGCCGTCAGCTAGATCCACACTGCGCAGGGCCCTAGGAACCGTAGAAATAGGTTTAAGGGCGGCGCTTACTCGCAGCACAGAGCCATTAGAGATGCCGCCTTCAATACCTCCAGCGTAGTTGCTGGCGCGTTCAATATGCCCGCTAGAGAGGCCAATGATTTCGTCTTGGGCACTGCTACCTAGGGAAGCTGCCTGCTGATAGGCGTCACCAATTTGCACGCCTTTAACCGACTGGATGCTCATAAGCGCCCCTGCTAGGCGAGCGTCTAAACGCCGCTGGGGCCCCACGTGGCTACCTAGCCCCACGGGCACGTTATAGGCCAGTACTTCTACTTCCCCACCCAAGGTGTCACCAGCGTGTTTGGCTGCGTCAATCTCAGCCATCAGGCGCTGGGCTAAAGCTTCATCCAAGTTGCGCACCGGGCTGTTGTTTAAAGCCTCATTGTCGTTGGGGGTAGGTAGAGCGCGCTGAGCGCCGGCATACACTGTGCCGATACGGATAACTTGGCTTACTAGTTCAATGCCGGCTACCTGACGCAGAATCTGGGTGGCGATAGCGCCCAGGGCCACGCGCGCCGCAGTTTCGCGAGCACTGGCTCGCTCTAGCACATTGCGTGCGTCTTGGTGGCCGTATTTGAGCATGCCGGCTAGGTCAGCGTGACCGGGGCGCGGCTTGGTTAGGCGCTTATTGCGTGCAATTTCGCGCTCATCTCCGGTGCCAGCATCTTTTTTAAGCAGCTGGGCATCTACTGGATCGGCGCTCATCACCGCTTCCCATTTGGGCCACTCAGAATTAGCGATCTCAACTGCAATAGGACTGCCCAAGCTAACCCCATGACGCAGCCCCGAAAGAATACGTAGCTGGTCGCGTTCAAAAGCCTGGCGCGCCCCACGTCCATATCCTTGGCGTCGCTGAGTTAGTGCCTGCTGGATATCTGCGCTGGTCAGCGCGACACCGGCGGGCACCCCCTGGGCGATGGCAACCAGGCTAGGGCCGTGTGATTCTCCCGCAGTGGTCCAAGTGAGCATAGTGGTATCATCTCACACCCGTTGCGCTAGGGCTTGTTCCAGGGCCGCGCGCATAGCCTCCAGGCTGGGGGTTTTACCGGTCATAAGGCGCACTTGCGGCTCAGCTTGATGTAGCAGCATTAGGTGCCCGCTTACAGCCCTGCCTCCCAGTTGCTGCCAGGCCTTGGCTAACTGGGTTGGCCAGGGAGAATAGACAACGTCTAGGAGCGTGGCTGCCGGATTTAAGACGGTCCTGCTATCGGTTAAAGCTGCGGCTACCGGGTCACTTACCCCCTTAGGCACGGTGGAAATTACCACCTCGGCCTGCGCTAAGAGCGCAGCTAAAGCTTCCTGGTTACCATTCCACACCCACGGCTCAATCTCGATTCCCATCCGGTGAGCGGCAGCCAGTACCCGCTGAGGGCCGGCGTGGTTACGTGCGGCTACACAAATAGAGTCCACTTCTAGCTGGGTTAAGGCAGCTAGGGCTGAGCAGGCTGTAGCGCCCGCCCCTAAAACTACTGCTTTAGCTGGCTTGCGCCCCGGCTCTAGAGCTTCACGCAGCGCCCCTACGATTCCGGCGACGTCGGTGTTAAAGCCCGCTAGCATGGCCGCCCCGGTTTGTGGTCGCGACACCACCACAGTATTTACCGCGCCAGTGACCTGCGCTAGGGGGTCAACAAAATCGAGCTGACTAAACATTTGCTGTTTATGGGGCATGGTTACACTCAAACCTGCCCACTGCGGGCCAGCTGTGTCCTCTCGTAGCTGGGCCAACATCTGCGGCAACTGCTGCGCCGTGACAGTTATGGCCTCATAACTCCAATTATCTAGACCCAGCTGCGCATATGCGGCGCGGTGCAAAACTGGTGATAAGGAGTGAGTAACCGGATCGCCAATAATTGCGGCGCGGTAAGACTGGGTCATGGCTGCCTCCAAGACTTATAAATTGAGCTTATAAATTATGTATAAAGCTTTACATAAAAGTATGGTCCCTGCGCTGATGCGCAGGGACCATACTTTTACAGATCAGGATCCTGATGATCCCGAGGAACAGACCTTTGGGTTCTGCTTACAAAATGCCGTCAGCTTAGCCACGTTAACCTGGTGCTCAGCGCTAGTGGCCGCAAACAGGGTTTCACCAGTGGTCAGGTTGATGGTCACGAAGTACAACCAGTTACCTGCTTCAGGCTTGTTAGCTGCCTTAATGGCCTCCAAACCCGGGTTACCGATAGGCGATGGCGGCAAACCAGCATGCACATAAGTGTTCCACTTGTTGTTAGTGTCAGCCAGCTCGGCGTCGGTAGGAATACCACCGGTCTTACCAGTGCCGTAACGGACCGTGGAGTCCATTTGCAGCATGCCCTTAGTTTCGCCAGCGGTATCATTCAGGCGGTTGTAGATTACCCGGCTGACCTTACCCAGATAACTGGGGTCGTTAACCTCAGCTTCAGCAATAGAAGCCACGATCAGTACCTGCTCGTAGTCAGCTTCCTTAACTCCAGCTTCCTTTAGGCGATCCTTGGTCTTTTGGACCATGGAGGCAACCACGCCGGTAGCGGTGGCGTTATCAGGAATGGTGTAGGTAGCCGGAGCTAGCCAACCTTCCACGTTTCCACCAGCGCTGTCAGGCAAACCAATGTCCTTAGTGTTGGCGAAGGCAGCCTCTACATCTTCAGCCTTAAAACCAGCTACCTTAACTAGGCGGGCCTTAACCTGAGCCTTAGTGAAACCTTCAGGAATAGTCACCGTGTGGTCAGCGCGAGAACGCGGATCAAGCAGCGCGGCCACCGCGTCGGTTGCGCTCATACGCTTTTTTAGCGTGAAGGTGCCGGACTGAATCTGTGAAGAGTTGGTGTTGGCGTTGTAGGCCTTAACGAAAGCCTTCTTAGAAGCCACTACCCCCTTCTTCACTAGGATGTCAGCCATCTCGTTACCAGTAGCGCCGTCGGGAATGGTGACAACTATGCTTCCTTCCCCGGGGCCGGTGTAGTCAGTGGCAACTTCTTGGGTGGGGACAATCTGCGTGAACGCATAGTAACCCCCACCAGCTACTAGGCCTAGGGTCAGCACCAGCACCAGGGTGGTGATAATACGCCTACGGAAGCGGCGTTTACGCTTTGACTTGCGCAGCGCCTTACGCGAGGGGGCTCTGCCCTCCGGCTGCTGCGGCGAGCTGCTTGGTTTTGACGATGACTGAATTCCCAGCTCGTCAAAAAGATCGTCGCTCACGCGGTTAACTCCTTATAGGTCACGTAACGCCCGCCCCGGTGGTTTGCCGGTTAGACGCTCCGTTTCAAGTGCGGTCTCAAGGATGCACACAGCTGCTTGTTGGTCAATTATCTGCCGACTAGTCCGCTGTGATCTACCTGATTCGTGCAGGTCGCGCTGGGCACTAACTGTGGTCAAGCGCTCATCAACCAACCGAATTCTAACATTAGGGACACGTTGGGCCAGTTTATTTGCCCACTGTCGTACATACTCTGACGAGGCACTTTCCTTGCCATTTAGATGCAGCGGCAGCCCGATCAGGATTTCCATGGGCGCATATTGCTCCACTAAATCCTCAGCATCATCAATATCTCCGCCGTATTTATCGGCGGCGATAGTGGCAACCGGTACGGCCAGAGTTGCATTCTGGTCGCACCGGGCCACCCCAATACGTACTTTGCCTACGTCAAAGGCCAGACGTACTCCGCTACGCAGTTCAGGCTCCCAGCTCTCGCTCTACAGCTTTGAGCGCGGCGTCTACTGCCTGCGGATCCTGGCCACCACCCTGGGCAAGGTCATCCTTACCACCGCCGCCGCCACCAAGTACCTTGGCGGCTACACGCACCAGGGCGCCAGCCTTAGCGCCCTGCTCACGGGCAGCGGCGTTGGTGGCCACCACGATTACCGGGCGGGTGCCGGCCACGCCGGCCACAGCCACCACGGCCGGGATAGAGGAATCGATACGTTCGCGAGCCTGCAGCACCATAGTGCGCAGCACATCAGCGTTGTTAACCGTACCGGCATCCATTGCGGCTAGACGTAAGCCCTTAGGTAGCTCACGCAGCTGGTTGGCTAGCTCGCCAGCCTTAACGCTGGCAGCTTGAGTTTCCATGGTGGCAATACGCTTTTCAGCTTCCTTGAGCTTAGCCAGTAGCGCAGACACGCGCTCAGGTAGCTCCTCGCTGCGACCACCAACCAGGCTAGAAAGCTCAGCAACCAGAGCGTGCTCCTTAGCCTGGAAGTCATAGGCACCGTCGGCAACTAGGGCGTCAATACGGCGCACCCCTGAACCAATAGAGCCTTCAGACAGCACTGCAACTCGACCTAGGTGACCGGTTGAAGGTACGTGGGTACCACCGCATAGTTCCTTGTCGAAGTTGTCGCCAATGGTTACTACGCGCACCTCGTTACCGTACTTTTCACCAAACAGGGCGATAGCCCCAGAGTTACGGGCCTGCTCTAGGCTCATAACCTCGGTAGTGACCGGCAGGTCCTGGGTTAGCTTCTCGTTAACTAGGCCTTCAATGTCTTGCAGCTGCCCGCTAGATAGGGCCGAGCCGTGACGGAAGTCGAAACGCAGGCGGCTAGGCGAGTTCTCGCTACCGGCCTGGGTGGCATCAGGCGAAACCACATTGCGCAGACCCGCATAAACCATGTGGGTAGCAGTGTGAGCGCGCGCAATCGCTAGACGGCGTACCGAGTCAATTTCAGCCCAAGCCTTCTGGCCAACTGCAATGGTGCCCTCAGTTAGGGTGCCACGGTGTACAGACAGGCCACGCAGCGGGGCCTGTACGTCGTGGACCTCGACGACGGCGCCGTCGGCCACGCGGATGGTGCCGTGGTCAGCTAACTGGCCACCCATCTCCGCATAGAAGGGGGTGCGGTCCAAAATGACCTCAACCTCAGCTGGAGCATTAACCACAGCTTGGGGCTGGCCATCAATCAGTAGCGCCGCTACCTTGGCTTCAGCAGCATTCTCGGTGTAGCCCAGGAAGGTGGAGCCGCCGCCAAGTTCCTTTTCGATCTCGTGGAATACACGCACATCGGTGTGTCCAGCCTTCTTGGCGCGAGCATCGGCGCGGGCGCGCTCCTTCTGCTGGGCCATAAGGGCGCGGAAACCCGCCTCGTCTACGCTAACGCCCTGCTCGGCCGCCATCTCTAGGGTCAGGTCGATCGGGAAACCGTAGGTGTCGTGCAAGGTGAAGGCACTTTCACCGCTAACTACCGGCTTTACTCCCTTGGCCTGCTGCTTAGCGTTAGCTACCGCAGTGTCCAGGATTAAAGTACCGGCACTGAGGGTGCGCCTAAAGGCCTCTTCCTCGGCGTAAGCCACATCGGAGATGGTCTTGAAGTTTTCTTCCAGCTCAGGGTAGGAAGCCTTCATAGCATCCTTCGAGGTGGGTAGCAGCAGCGGCAGGGTGGGCTCGTCCACACCCAGCAGACGCATTGAACGCACTGCGCGGCGGATCAGACGACGCAGTACGTAACCGCGACCATCATTACCCGGGCGTACGCCGTCGCCAATCAGCATCAAAGCGCTACGTACGTGGTCAGCCACCACGCGCATAGATACGTCATCCCAGTAGGCGCGAATCTCAGCCTCAGAGCCGTGCTTGGGCTCTACCGCCCCGCCCTTACCGTAGGTCTTGCCGGACATACGCTCAGCGGCGGCAATTACCGGGTAAACCTCGTCGATCTCGTACATATTGGCCTTGTCCTGCATAACAAAGGCCAAACGCTCCAAGCCGGCGCCAGTATCAATGCACTTCTTGTCTAGCTCGCCTAGCAGCGGGTAGTCCTTACCCGTGCCCTCACCACGCAGGTACTGGTCAAATACCAGGTTCCACACCTCAAGGTAGCGGTCACCACCGGGGTCAACCGTGCCACCTACAGCCTCAGGGCCATAAGCCGGGCCACGGTCATAGTGCCACTCAGCGCAAGGGCCGGCAGGGCCGGGCTGGCCGGTGTCCCAGAAGTTCTCTTTACGCGGCAAACGCACAATGTGTGCGGGGTCAATACCAATCTGACGGGTAAGCACATCAAAGGCAACCTGGTCTTCATCCCAGATAGTTACCCAGAAACGATCGCCATCTAGACCGTACTTACCTTCAGCCTGGGAACCAGTTAGCAGGTCCCACGCATAGTTAATGGCCCCCTCCTTGAAGTAGTCACCGAAGGAGAAGTTACCGTTCATCTGGAAGAAGGTACCGTGACGCGTGGTCTTACCGACATTGTCAATGTCGTTAGTACGGATGCACTTTTGCACGCTAGCGGCACGCGGCCAAGGTGCCGGCTCAGTGCCCACAATGTAAGGAATAAAGGGCACCATACCCGCAATGGTGAACAAAATTGAGGGATCGGGAGAAATTAGCGGCACCGACGGACGAATTTCGTGTCCATTGGCAGCAAAGTAGTCGATCCAACGAGTGCGGATTTCGCTAGTGCGCATGAGAACCTAAGGTTTATGCCCCTGAGGGCGTCGGACAGGGTAAATGGTTGGGCTCAAACCAACCATAGTTATTACAAGATTAGCGCGAAACATACGATGCCCCGAACCATCAGATCCGGGGCATCGCATAAGTGAAAGATTAAACTCAGCGAGAGTAGTACTCAACCACCATCTGCACGTCACAGGTGACGGGAACTTCGTCACGCTTGGGGCGACGCACCAGGGTAGCGGTTAGCTTCTCCAGCTCAACGTTCAGGTACTGAGGTACCTCGGGCAGCACGTCGCGGTGGGTACCAGCAGCGGCCACCTGGAAGGGGACCATAACCTGGCTGCGGGGGCGAACCTGGATAACCTGACCGGGCTTTACGCGGAAGGAAGGACGGTCAACGATCTTGCCGTCAACCATGATGTGACGGTGCACAACGTCCTGACGGGCCTGGGCGATGGTGCGGGCAAAGCCGGCGCGCAGCACCAGGGCGTCTAGGCGCATTTCCAGCAGCTCGACCAGGGACTCACCAGTCAGACCCTTTTCGCGACGAGCTTCCTGGAAGACTCGCTGCAGCTGGGCCTCACGGATACCGTACTGGGCGCGCAGACGCTGCTTTTCCTTCAGACGTACGGCGTAGTCGGACTCGGCGCGACGACGGGCGCGGCCGTGCTCACCGGGGCCGTAAGGACGCTTCTCGAAGTAACGTACGGCCTTGGGGGTTAGCGGAATACCCAGGGCGCGAGACAGGCGCACCTGACGGCGAGAGCGAGAAACAGACATGTTTTCCTCTTCCTGTTAGGGGGCCAATAGGCCCGTTTTTACTAGGCACGCCGCATGCAAAGGGTTGCTCTAGCGGCGCGGGGTCGACCTTACGGCTATGACCCCAGGAATTGCCTACACAAAAGCAGACAACCGTTAAAGATTAGCCTCTTCCTAGTAAATCGCGCACCTTTTCCAGTCTGGTTGTGAGCAGATCCTCAAAACCATTGCGGGTAGGTTGGTAGTAGCGCTTGCCGCGCAGTTCCTCAGGTAAATACTCCTGGGCAGCTACGGAGTGGGGGTAATCATGGGCGTATTTATAGTCTGTGCCGTGGCCTAGTTTTTGGGCTCCAGCGTAGTGAGCGTCACGCAGATGCGCGGGCACCTGCCCAATATTTCCTGCCCGCACGTCTGCCAAGGCCCTATCAATAGCCAGGTAAGCGGCATTTGATTTAGGTGCACTAGCCACCGCAATAACCGCTTGGGCCAAAATAATACGGGCTTCGGGCATACCAATTTGGGCTACTGCATTCATGGCAGCGCTGGCCGTGGCTAGCACGCTAGGGTCAGCCATACCCACATCTTCGCTGGCGGCTATCACCACGCGCCGGGCGATAAAGCGCGGGTCCTCCCCCGCTGCAATCATGCGAGCCAGGTAGTGGATGGCGGCGTCAACATCTGAGCCGCGCATGGATTTAATGAAGGCGCTGGCCACGTCATAGTGCTGGTCACCGCTGCGGTCATAGCGCACAGCAGCAATATCTGCGGCTTGCTCAATAGTGCTAACCGTAATTACTGGAACCTCTGGTTTGAGCACTTTAGATTGCTTGACAGCGTCTAGGGGTTGTTTTGCTTGCGACTTTTGCTTCTCTGTTGCGCCGCCAGCCTTGGGTGTGGTTTCAGCATCCAAAACGGCCCCGCCGTCACCAAAGGCCCCCGCGTCAACCAAAGCATCACCGTCAAGCAAGCTCTGTGCCGCTGCCTCCAACACGGTTAAGGCCTTACGCGCATCATTACCAGCCAAACGTACCAACTGGGCCAGGGCGTCGTCGTCGATAGCTACCCTGCAGGCGTAACCGCGCGGATCGCTAAGTGCCCGACGCACCAAAGCCGCAATATCCTGCCCATCCAAAGGCTGCAAAGTTAGCAGCAGTGAACGCGAAAGCAAAGGAGCCACTACTGAGAAGGACGGGTTTTCAGTCGTGGCCGCAATCAACGTAACCCAACGATTTTCCACCGCCGGCAGCAGCGAGTCTTGCTGCGAACGCGAAAAACGGTGCACCTCGTCAATAAAAAGCACCGTCTCCTGGCCGCTTACGGATAGGGCGTGGCGGGCTTGATCGACGACGGCGCGCACCTCCTTAACCCCAGCGCTTACCGCCGACAGCTCCACAAAACGACGATTATGGGCACGCGCCACTAAATAAGCCAGGGTGGTTTTACCGGTTCCAGGCGGACCGAACAAAATAACTGAGCTAGTCGCCCCGCGCCCACCACCAATCAGACGCCGCAGCGGAGAGCCCGGCGTCAGCAGGTGACTCTGCCCCACCAACTCATCCAAGCTACGCGGACGCATACGGACCGCTAACGGGGCATGGGGGTCAACACTTAGACCGGATTCATCACTGTTCGCTGCCTCGAAAAGGTCCATATAAGCAGTATATCTGCGATAATTACGCCATGTTTGACGCCCTAGCAACCAAGGTTATCCGTCATCCGCGTCTAACTCTCGTGATTTGGGCCGCGCTGGCAGCGCTGTTACTACTTACTTCACTTTCAGGCTTAGGCGGCCAGTCAATTTTTGATCGATTAAAAACTTCCCAGGGCTCTATTCCTGGCTCATCTTCCGATGAAGGCCAACAGGTACTAAACACTCTAACTGGCCAATCAGTAGAAATTACCCTGCTAGTAACCGGGGTTAACCTGGCCGATTCAGCCACTGCCACCAAGGTTGATAATGCCTTGGCGCCAGTTCACAAAGAACTAATTGCCCGCGTTGGCGACGGCGCCGTGGTAGACCCCTTTGTACTGCCTGGCAAGTTAGCTAACCCGGCTGCTACCAAACTGATGGCCCGCAACAAGCAGGGATTCTTACTTTCCGTAACTATTTCGCCTGAACCGGGCAAAGACATTACTAAAAATGCTGATGCGAAAGCCTCCTTTGATACTTCACGTAAAGATGTGGAGCGTCGCCTGGCGCGAGTACCCCAGGAACTACGTGCAGTGTCCCCCAATGCTGCCGGCACAGTCTCCGACCAAGCCATTATTAACCAGGAACTAGTTGACCAGGTTTCGCGCGATATGCGCACTGGGGAGCTACTGGTATTACCGCTGACATTGCTGATCATGGCGCTGGTTTTTGGCGGTTTTATGCTGGCCGGTATGCCGTTAGCAGGCGCATTAGTATCTATCTGCGCCGCACTAGGTAGCCTATGGGGCCTTAGCTACCTGGTCGATATTGAATCCAGTGTGCTCAACATTGTTACGGTAATCGGCCTGGGCCTATCCATCGACTACGGGCTGCTATTTACCTCCCGCTACCGTGAAGAACTAGGCCGACTAGCTGAAAAGCTAGCTAATGATGAAACTCCCGCTGCAGGCGTATCTATTCAGGCAGCCTTCCAGCAGCGCCGTGCCCGCAACGCTTCCCTACCCGCCCAGGCAGTACGTCTGACTATGGTTAGTGCCGGTAGAACCATCTTGTTCTCTGCAGTAACGGTAGCTATTGGTCTGCTAGGTCTAGCCCTAATGCCGCCCACCCTGCTTAGCTCTATTGGTGTAGGTGGGCTGTTTGTAACCCTCATTGCGGTAGCGGCGGCGCTGACTTTGGTACCCGCACTGCTGCTCTATTTGGGTACGCGCGCCCTTATTCCCTCCTGGCTACAGCGGGTGCCGCTGCTAGGTAAGCTACAAGCACGTATCGCTGATGTTTCTTCCACTGAGGGTATCTTTTCACGTCTGGCTCGGTGGGTGCACCGCTACCCCTGGTATGTACTAGTTGCCTGCGTAGCGGCGCTAGGAGCTATGTGTGTGCCACTAGGTGACTTGCACCTGCTTAACTCTGGCACTGATCTTTTACCGCGCAATGGCTCCCAATACGCCTATTTGCAAACCCTAAAACAGCAGTATCCCGATTCTTTAAGTAACGACGCCACTTTAATCATGTACGGTAACAGCGCCAAACAGGCTAACTTCATTAAAACTGAAGTATCCCAGGTTGCCGATGTACAGAAGATACACGGTGTGACCACTGCCGGTGATTACACCGTGGCCTATCTAGAGCTTAAAGGTAGCCCTGGTTCGCGTAGCGCCGAGCGGGCAGTTGTAGATATTCGCGCTCTAAATGCCCCCAGCCAGCTGTGGATCACCGGTCAAGCAGCTACCCAGGTAGATTTTGGCTCCTCGGTTATCTCCTCACTGCCCTGGCTAGTACCACTAGTGCTAGGAGCGATCTTTATTTTGCTGTTCTTAATGACTGGCTCGCTGCTTGTACCCGTTAAGGCCGTGCTGATTAACTCGCTCTCTTTAGCTGCTTCACTGGGCCTGGCCACCTGGATTTTCCAGGGCGGTCACGGCGCTTCCCTATTGGATTTCACTCCTATCGGGGGCATGGAAAGCTATGTGATGGTGGTAGCCATTGTGTTTGGCTTTGGCCTGGCTATGGACTATGAAGTGTTCCTGTTAGGACGCATCAAAGAATTTTGGGATGCTACCGGCGATAATGATCTAGCTGTTGAGCGAGGTTTGCAGCGTTCTGGCCGCATTATTACCTCAGCGGCAGCCATTATGACCGCAGTATTCCTAGGTTTTGTGGGTGGCCAGATGCTGGTGATTAAAGAAATCGGGCTTACTTTGGCGCTGATCGTGTTAGTTGACGCCACGCTGGTGCGTATGGCGTTGGTGCCCGCCACTATGACCTTGCTAGGGCGTTGGAACTGGTGGTCACCGGCCCCTATTCGGGCTATCTATGAGCGTTACTCGCTAAAACATTAGACCCGGAAAACGCAGCCACTAGCTAGAGCGCCGGTAGCTACCACAAGGGGGGCTAGCGCTTAAAAAGCGCTAGCCCCCCTTGGCAAGCCTGGTTAAGGCTAGATAGTTGAGGTGTCACCTGCACCTTGGCGCAGGACCTCGGGCACATCCTCAGTTAGGTCAATAACCGTGGTGGGCTCAGTGCTAGCCACCGGCCCTTCAATCACAATGTCGATCAAGTGACCTAGCTCATCGTGAATTTCCCAGCCGCTGGTTTCAGGCTCTTCTTCACCCGGGCGGATGAAAGTGGAGGAAAGCAACGGCTCACCTAGGGCCTCTACCAGGCTCTGGGCAATAGGGTAATCAGGGATACGGATACCCAGCGTGTGCTTCTTGGGGTTAAGGGTCATACGCGGCACCTCTTTGGTGCCCTTCAAAATGAAGGTGTAGGGCCCCGGGGTTAGTCGCTTAATCAGGCGGAAGGCAGTGTTGCCAACAATCGCCACCGGCCCAACCTGCGAGAAATCAGAGCACATCAAGGTGAAGTTGTGCTTGTCGTTGAGCTGGCGGATAGCACGGATACGGTCCATGCCTTCCTTATTACCCACCATGCAGGCCAGCGCGTAGCCAGAGTCAGTGGGGTAAGCGATCAGTCCACCGTCACGTAGACGGTCAACTACCTTGTTGATTAAACGCGCCTGCGGGTTTTCAGGGTGGATATCAATATACTGTGACATAGCTTTCATACTACCCGTATTAGCTGCGATTAGGGTGGGTCCCAAATTAATGGGACCCACCCTAATCGTTAGAAAATCTTAGGCCTGTTCAGGCTTAGCGTCTACGCCAGCTTCCTTACGCTGCTGCTCGGTAATGGGAGCAGGGGCTGCAGTTAGCGGGTCGTAGCCACCACCGGACTTGGGGAAGGCGATCACGTCGCGGATAGAGTCGGCGTGAGTTAGCAGCGAGACGATACGGTCCCAACCAAAGGCGATACCACCGTGCGGCGGGGCGCCGAACTTGAAGGCATCAAGCAGGAAGCCGAACTTCTCCTGGGCCTGCTCCTGGCTAATACCCATCACCTTGAATACGCGCTCTTGCACGTCACGGCGGTGGATACGGATCGAGCCGCCACCAATTTCGTTGCCGTTGCAGACGATGTCGTAGGCGTAGGCCAGAGCGTTGCCCGGGTCCTGGTCGAAGTTGTCGAGCCACTCGGGCTTGGGTGAGGTGAAGGCGTGGTGTACTGCAGTCCAGGCGCTAGAGCCCAGAGCGACGTCGCCTTCAGCCTTAGCCTCAGCGGAAGGCTTGAACAGGGGGGCGTCCACTACCCACACGAAAGACCATTCGTTTTCGTCGATCAAGCCGCAGCGCTTACCGATCTCCAGGCGGGCTGCACCCAGCAGGGCGCGGGACGCATCTACGCCACCAGCGGCGAAGAAGATGCAGTCGCCGGGCTTGGCGCCAGCAGCCTCAGCCAGACCGGCCCGCTCGGCGTCGGTAATGTTCTTAGCAACCGGACCACCCAGGGTGCCGTCCTCACCAACAGTTACGTAGGCCAGGCCCTTAGCGCCGCGCTGCTTGGCCCATTCCTGCCAAGCGTCAAAAGTACGGCGAGACTGGCTGGCGCCACCGGGCATAACCACGGCGCCCACATAGGGGGCCTTAAATACGCGGAAGGTGGTGTCCTTGAAGAACTCGGTTAGGTCGGTTAGCTCTAGACCAAAACGCAGGTCAGGCTTGTCCGAACCATACTTTTCCATGGCCTCGCGGTAAGGCATACGGGCAATGGGGGTCTTGAGCTCGTAGCCGATCAGGGCCCAAACTTCACGCAGGATGTCCTCGGCTACTGCCATGACGTCGTCCTGCTCCACGAAGCTCATTTCCACATCCAGCTGAGTGAACTCAGGCTGGCGGTCGGCGCGGAAGTCCTCGTCACGATAGCAGCGGGCAATCTGGTAGTAGCGCTCCATGCCGGCCACCATTAGTAGCTGCTTAAACAGCTGCGGGGACTGGGGCAGGGCGTACCAGCAGCCGGGGGCTAGGCGCGCGGGCACCAGGAAGTCGCGAGCACCTTCAGGGGTGGAGCGAGTCAGGGTGGGGGTCTCAATCTCAACGAAGTCATGAGCGTCAAGCACCTTACGGGCAGCCTGAGACACCTTGGAACGCAGACGGATAGCGTGCTGCATAGAGGAGCGACGCAGATCCAGGTAGCGGTACTTTAGGCGAGCTTCTTCACCTACCTGACCAGCGTCTTCAGCGTGGTCAGAAACCTGGAACGGCAAAGGCGCGGCCGGGTTGAGGATCTCTACCTCGCTGACGACTACCTCAATTTCACCGGTAGGCAGGTTCGGGTTGGCGTTACCCTCAGGGCGGGCCGTGACCTCACCAGTAACTTTAAGTACGTATTCTGCGCGCAGATCGTGGGCCACCTCCTCACGGATGACTACCTGGGCAATACCGCTGGCATCACGCAGGTCAATAAAGGCGACGCCGCCGTGGTCACGACGACGATCGACCCAGCCGGTGAGCGTTACGGTAGTGCCAATGTCACTTGAGCGCAGGGAACCTGCATAGCGGGTACGCAGCACTTTGGTCCTTCCAGTTTGGTTAAAAGCGCACCGCGAGACGAGCGGGCGCCGTTAAAAGTCTACTCCCCGCCGCTAAGTCATGTTTATTTGCAGCCTTAGTTTGGCCGCCCAGGGTAAGCCAATTCACCACAAATACTAGGTTTATCAAGCTGCAGCGCCAGGTAAACTAAAGCTGTTGTTTTAGGAGTGAGACGCTCCCTACCCTTGAAGTTTTATCGTCGCATACCTAATTGAGTTGCGAATAATTGCGTGCGTTTAGTCGGTTAACGACTGACGAGTGTGGCTGGGCGAGGTGCGTTAAGAGCGGTGAGTAATAGGCTCATCCCCACGCTCCGCTGATCCGCATTGGAAATACGTATGTCTAATCCCCTTAGCCTAGATGACCTGTTTGAGGCCCAGCTAAAATCCACCTCCGCTGCCAGCGCAGCCACGCCTGAAGATATCGCTGACGCTAGCGAGTCCATTTCCCCAGCCGACCCGGTAGACATTGACCACGAGGATGAGGCCGACGACGTCGACACTGACCGCCCGGAGCTAGACCCCGAGTCAGACAGTGAAGATGACGACGATGCCGAGCTGACCCCCACCGGCCCCACTTTCGCTGACCTGGGTCTGCCGCGCGACTTGCTGCGCGCCATCACCGACATGGGTTTTGTTAGCCCCACCGACATTCAGCGCGAGGCGATCCCGGTGCTGCTGGAAGGCCGCGACGTCGTCGGCGTAGCCCAAACCGGTACCGGCAAGACCGCCGCTTTCGGCCTGCCCCTACTAAATGAGGTAGACAGCCGTGACGGTGAAGTACAGGCCCTGGTTTTGGCCCCCACCCGTGAGCTGGCCATGCAAAGTGCTGATGCGATTGCCGATATGGCTCACCGCAGCCGTGGTCTAGATGTTGTGGCCGTCTACGGTGGTAGCCCCTACGGTCCCCAGATTGCGGCGCTACGTGAAGGCGCCCAGGTGGTTGTGGGTACCCCCGGGCGTGTAATTGACCTGATCGAAAAGGGTGCGCTGGTACTAGACCACGTGCGTTACTTCGTGCTCGATGAAGCCGATGAAATGCTGCGCATGGGCTTTGCTGAGGATGTAGAAACCATTGCCGCTTCGCTGCCTAGCGAGCGACGCACCGCCCTGTTTAGCGCCACCATGCCTCCGGCAATTGAGTCGGTGGCCGCTGAGCACCTAAACGATCCGGTACGTATTGAGGTTTCACGCCAGTCCTCCACGGTGGACTCGGTTAAGCAGTCTTACGCGGTGGTGCCTTTCCGTCACAAGGTGGGTGCGGTTTCGCGTATTTTGGCCGTGACTGATGCTGAAGCCGCGATTGTCTTTGTGCGCACCAAGTCAACTGCTGAGGATGTGGCCATTGAGCTGTCTGGCCGTGGCATTCAGGCCGCCGCCATCAGTGGTGACGTGCCCCAGCGTGAACGTGAGCGTCTGATTGAGCGCCTGCGCCAGGGTAGTTTGGATGTGCTGGTGGCTACGGATGTGGCCGCGCGTGGTTTGGATGTGGACCGTATCGGTCTGGTAGTTAACTTTGATGTGCCGCGTGAGGCTGAGGCCTATGTGCACCGTATTGGTCGTACTGGCCGCGCCGGGCGCACCGGTGAAGCTATCACTTTCCTGACCCCTAAGGAGAAGGGCAAGCTACGCCAGATTGAGCGTCTGACCGGGGCTCGCCTGGAGGAAATCACCCTGCCCTCCCCCGCTGACGTGTCGCGTCACCGCGCCGCTAAGCTACTAAAGCGCGCCGATGAACGCGCTCAAAAGGGACGTTTGGACATCTACCACGAGCTGATCGCTAAGGAAGTTTCTTCCCTGGATAGCGCCACTTTGGCTGCTACCTTGCTGGCTTTGGCGGTTGGCGACGACGGCCCGCGCTGGCAGCGTGAGGACTCTGGCCGCAAGGAGCGCCGTGAGGTGCAGGTTGATTCTGAAGGCACCTTCATTTCTGCCAGCTTTGAGCATGGCCGTGAGCGTCCTGCCCGCGAGAACAGGCCGGAGCGTCCGCGTCGCGCCCCGCGTCGTGACGATGAGGGCGGCACGGTTTACCGCGTCGAGGTTGGTCACCGCGACAAGGTTCTGCCCGGCGCAATTGTGGGTGCACTAGCTAATGAGGGCGGCATTTCCGGCTCCGACATTGGCAAGATCGACATTTTGCAGTCTTTCTCGCTGGTCACTATCTATGCGCCGCTAGATGAGCAGACTTTGCAGCGCATGGGTAAGGCCACCTTCGCTGGCCGTGAGCTGCGTATTCGCCCGGATGAGGGCCCAGGTCACGGCTGGAGCGGCCCGAATGATCGCCACAAGGCTAAGGGTATGCGCGACGACGCCGATTCTGAGGGCGGCCGTTCGGCTTACCGCCCACGTCGCGAAGAGGGCCGCTATGACCGTGAGGACCGTGGGTTCAAGCGTGACGATCGCGGGTTCAAGCGTGAGGACCGTGGCTTTAAGCGTGACGATCGCGGGTTCAAGCGTGAGGACCGTGGGTTCAAGCGTGAGGACCGTGGCTTTAAGCGCGATGACCGTGGCTTCAAGCGTGACGATCGCGGCGGGCGCTTTAACGAGCGTTCCAACTCGCGCGGCGGATACTCCGGTTACCGTGATGAGCGCTCTGGTTACCAGCGCGGCTCTAAGCGCGACGACCGTGGCGGCTATGGCCGCTCCAAGCGCTACTGAGCGCTACTGATACATAAAAATTGTGTCCCGGCGCCTAAATGAACTGCGCCCCGAAACTTGGACGCTTTAAATGGGTAGCCGTTATGCGGCTTGCTGGAGGGCCTGATCCCGGTATTCTGCCGGGGTCAGGCCCTTGAGCTTTACTTGGCGTCTTACTGTGTTCCAGTGCGTGACGTAAGCGTCGAGGTCGGCTTTGAAGCTCTCGAATGTCTGCCAGTCTTGGCCGCAGAAGAATTCGTCCTTGAGGTGTCCGAAGACCTGTTCGGTGGCGCCATTGTCGATGCAGTTGCCTGTGCGAACAACTACGACCCGGCATCATGGGCTGCCGACCCGAAGGACCCCAGCAAGCAGATCCATCCGCAGGTGACACCGGAATATGGGACGTGCATCGAAGCCGAATCCCATCAGGCGAGCGTGAGCGGCGGCGCCCGCATCTTCTCCGGCGACGACTCCGCGTCGGGCGGCGCCTACGCGGGCGACTTCTACCAGGGCGGCGACGCCGTCACCTTCACGATTGACGCCGGCCAGGGCGGCTCCTCGCTGGACACGCGCGGGCTCACGCGCTGACCAGGACTCGGCCCCGGCCTCGTTCATGAATCAACGAGGCCGGGGCCGAGCCTGACGCTCACGGGCCGTCAGGAGCGAGTGACCTCCACAGCGGTGGTCTGCGCGAGGTTGGACAGAGCGGTCACGAACTGCGCAATCATCTTGCGATTGCGTCTGTCCTGCATGAGGTTGGGCAGGCCCTTGGTCGTGCAGGTGACCTCAACGACGGTGCTGCCCTCGGAGGGAATAAAACCGGCGACGATGTTCTCGCCCCAGGACATCATGCTCATCGGGGTGTCGAAGGTGACAACCTGACGGTTAGGGTCGGCGAACGTCACGGTCGCCTTCGGAACGGACTGCGCGGCCGGGATGGCGAGCTGGAACAGCTGCTCGAACGGCACGTCGAACTGGAATGCCTGCGTCGTGGAATGCATACCCATGGGAGTATCTCCTTAAAGATCTCAGTTATCTCGGATGCGCGCGATCGGCTCGCGCGCGCACCGGCGAAGTAGGGGCCACACGCACCGACGCGGTCGCCTCGGTGTGACGCTGCGGATGCGTGACTTCTTCCAGCTGGTTCAGACTATCAGCTTCAACGTCAGAAAAATAGCTCGCAAGGAACCCATCGCACTCCCCAGCCGCGTCACTCAAGTCCGCAGATCAACCTATAAACTAGAAGACAATATTGGCCCAGTCGTCCTCATCGCAGTCGGAGTTGGCGCCGCCTTCATTCCCGGTATGGCAGAGGCTCAGTTGTCTCCGACGATCGTCCTCACGATCTTCCTGCCCTTCCTACTGTATTGGGAGTCATTGTCCGTCTCGCTCGTCCGCATGAAGCGGGTATTGCGCGGCGTCATCCTGTCCGCGACCATCCTCGTCATCATCACAGCAGGCATCATTGCTGGCGCAGGTGCGGGCCTTCTGTGGGGCATGATCTTCACAAGGCTGATGCCTCGCATCATCCGCATCGACAACGATCCCCTTCTCGCTGTCCTGTGCACGATCATCTCCCCCTTCGTCGCCTTCTTTGTCGCCGAAGAGCTCCACGGTTCCGGCGTGCTTGCTGTCGTCACAGCTGGTGTTGTGTCCTTCTGGCGAGGCGCCGGGACACAACTATTTGGTTTAACCCAAGTTTTTATGGAACCGATTTAATTGGCGCTCTTATTCAGCTAGCGCATTAGCTAAGGCCATTAGCGACACATGCTCAGCTATATGACTTTCTAACCGGGCGTACAGCTTAGCTTGTAAAACATCTTCTACTCGGCTATTTAGATAGCTTTTCAGGTTACGTGCGCGCCGGTAGGCACCGGCCTTAACCAGTCGATAATTCACCCAAGTGGCTATTAAGCCCAGTATTAAACCGATCAGTAGCGCCACAACAGCTAATGGCATAACCCCAATATGGGGCATCGGTAAGGTGGGCAAAAGTAAGCGTTCAAGTAACGCATTCATACCCCACCAAATTAGGCCGGCTAACATAATTATGTATAGCGTCCACTGCCAGGTTTTAGCCCATTTCCACCAGTGCGGCGTTGGTAAGTGACGCTGACTGGGTGCATTTAGTACGGCTTTAAGCTCAAGCACTAAATCTGTGTATGCCTCATCTAACTCAGCATTCACTTTAGTGGCCCAAGGCGTGGGCAATACTGCTGTATTAGCCTTAACCAACCGTTTATAGACAGCGTCTAGCTGCTTAGCTTCTGCTTCCTCCGCAGCATCCATCTCAGGGCTGTCTGCTTGCTCATTTGTACTAGCGCCACCAGTGTTTTCAACTGCGTTAAAAAGACGGGTCCACCTTTTCTTACCGGGCTGCTCAGTTTTAGCGGCTACCTCAGCTTTGAAACGCATTGCCACCCAACCGCGTGCTAGCGGCCAAGTTAGCTGCGGCCAAGCCTGCCTAAAGTATTCTTCGCGAGCTTTTTCTACCCGGTTTTCTACTCCAGCTACCTGGCCAGCACGGGCTAATAGTTCAGCTTCAATTTCACCAGTATTTGCTTGCACCGCCCCGCTGGCGGAGCTAAGTGCCTGAGCCGTGTCTTTCGCAACGCTACGCAGCTGGTCTAAAAGCTGCTGTTCAGTTTCCCCGGCGCTGTCGCTTTGGGCTAAGCCCTCATTAGCTTGCACCAGTAACTGATCCATAGCACTGATCTGGCGGGCCAGGCTGGTTGCTTGCCAACCTGGCACCGCTACTTTTACTCGATCAGTTAGCTGAGCTAGTTGCACTAGACGCTCAGCTAACTCCTGCGCCGTGGTAATCCCAGGTTTACGTCTAAAGTTGAACATTTTTTACCTAGTTACCACAGCGTCAATCTCAGGCTTGTGCCGGTACTACCTGCACGCGCAGATCCTGCTCGGGGCACTGCCAAGTGGCGGCGTCGGCCTCAACTTGCTCACCAGAACGGATGTCCTTAACCGAATCAGCCCCACTATTACCGGCCTCATCCACTGCGGCCGGGAACCATACGAAAGGAATACCTCGCTTGTCAGCAAACTTAATCTGCTTGCCGAACTTAGCGGCAGTGGGGGCCACATCAGCGCAGATACCTCGGGCGCGCAGCTTATCGGCCACCGCCTCAGAAACCGGACGCGAATCCTCATCGGTAACCGCCACCAGCACCGCCGTGGGCACCGGGCGGCTAACCTGCACCAGGCCAGCACCAATAACCCTGGCCAGCAGCCGCGAAACCCCAATAGACAGGCCCACTCCGGGGAAGGAACGCTTGCCGTTAGAGGCCAGTGAGTCGTAGCGACCACCGGAGCAGATAGAGCCTAGATCCTCGTGACCAATTAGCTCAGACTCATAAACCGTACCGGTGTAGTAGTCCAAGCCACGGGCAATCTTAAGGTCGGCGATCAGGGCGCCCGGGCGACGTCGCGCCGCCACTTCCAGCACCCCAGCTAGTTCAGCTATACCTTGCTCAAGCAGCTCATTAGCTTCCAGACCCGCCTGCTCTAGCAGGGCGCGCAGCTTCTCTTCTAGCTCCTCACCGTTACTGGCAGTAATTTCTGCCATCTGCAAAGCCAAGTGCGCCTGAGTGGAGCTTAGCCCCACATTTTCTTCCAGCTCCTGAGCCACTGCTTCAGGGCCAATCTTGTCAAGCTTGTCCACCACGCGCAGCACCTCAATTAGAGATTCTTCCGCAACCCCAATGGTGGTGTAGAAACCCTGAGCTACCTTGCGGTTAGACACGTGCAGTAGCACCTGCGGGATAGGCAGAGCGCTAAGAGCCTCGTGCATGATCAGAGGCAGCTCGGCGTCATAGTGCAGCGGCAGCTTGCCGTCACCCACCACGTCAATATCAGCCTGGATGAACTCACGGAAACGCCCCTCCTGGGGACGCTCGCCGCGCCATACCTTCTGAATCTGATAGCGCTTAAAGGGGAAGGTCAGCTGCCCCGCATATTCAAGCACGTAGCGGGCAAAGGGCACGGTCAGGTCAAAGTGCAGCCCCAGCTGTTTACGCGGGTCCTCATTTTCACCCGGGGCGGCCTGCAGACGAGACAGCAGGTAAACCTCCTTGGAGGTCTCCCCTTTACGCGTTAATTCGCTTAGCGGCTCTACTGCGCGAGTCTCAATAGAGCTAAATCCGTGCAGTTCAAAGGTGTTTTGTAGAACGTTTAGGAAGTGCTGTTCAATCAACCGCTGGCTAGGTAGCCACTCGGGGAAACCAGAAAGCGAAGTTTTTGCCATGATTTAATCCTACTTAAGTTTTAACCGTATTTATTTTGGGTTTGCGTGCTATGCCCAGTTGGCATTATTTGTAGCTTGTAAGCGGGGCTAAGCACCGTTTGTTACTAGTCCAGGTCGCTATTACTAGTCCAGCTCGCCGCCGAAGGTTTTAGCCTCATGCATATATGGATTGGCATGATGCTCATGAGCCATAGTGGTGGCCGCGCCGTGGCCAGGTAGTAATACGGTGGCCGGATCAATGGCATTAGCCAGAAAACGCAGCGAACCAAGCATGTCCTGATGGGAGCCACCGGGCAGATCATCGCGACCCACCGAGCCCTTGAAAATCACGTCACCGGTCAGGGCCAGCAGCTGGGTACCACTGGTTTCTACTTCAGCCTCAGCTAGTAGCTCGTGGCTGGCATCCATCTGGGCCACAGTTAGGAATAGCGAGGAGCCTTCAGTGTGCCCAGGGGCGGCCACGGCCCGCACTGGCAGGCCACTAATCAGCTCGACGCCGTCGCTATAAGCGCGCTGCGGTAGCGCCACTACATTAAGCGGACGGCGCCAAGGGGTACCAGCCAAAGCACTAAAGCCACGGCCACGCATATAGATGCCGGTGGTGGCCTCCGGGTCATCTAGTCGATACAGATCTGGGCTGGGCACATACACCGGGCACTGTGCTTGCCCCATGCCTGCCACTACAGCGGCACTATCCCAGCAGTGATCAGCGTGTCCGTGGGTTAGCAGCACTGCTTCCAGGCTCAGCTCGTTGGTTTTTAGAAACTCGACGACGCCGCTAGCTGCGCCAGCCCCAGGGTCTACTACCAAGGCGCCCTGTTTACCTGCAGGCACGATCACATAACAGTTTGAGCCTAGGACGGCAGGGGGCATACGGTGTAAAAGCATGTCTCCAGCCTAAAGCATGAAACTAGCTCTAGCGGCCAAGCACAGCGTTAACACGGCTAATTGAATGCGAGAATTGAGGCTAAATAGCGTAGACTTTAACCCTGTATGGCTTTACGCCATGCGACGTGCACATTCTCAGGCTTTTAGCCAACTAGCTACGGCGCATTTACTGACGCCGTAACACATTCTATAAGGAGCATACCCATGAGTGAGCAGACTCCCGTGACCGATCAGGCACAACAGGCTGCATCCTCAACACCGCAGGAGGCTTCGACCGCCCCTGCTGGCGAAGAGACCACCAACGCCCCCCAGGCTGCCCCCGCTGAGAGCGAAGCTGCTAGTGCTGCTGATTCCGCCCCTGCCGATAAGGCTGGCGCGCAGGAAGCTAAGCCTGGTCAGGCAGCTGCCAAGCAGAGCGAGACTACGCTAGATCCCGAAGAAGCCCTGGCTGCCTCCAAGTGGGGCCGCGTTGATGGCGAGGGTAACGTCTACGTCCAAGACGGCGACAGTGAACGTCTAGTTGGTCAGTTCCCGGGTGCTCCGGTGGCCGAGGCGATGGCTTTCTATATCCGCCGCTACCTAGACCTAAAGGCACAGGTGGCCCTGTTTGCTACCCGCCTGCCTCACCTGAGCGTGCGCGACATTGACTCCACTGTTAAGAGCCTTAGCAAGGCCCTGAAGGAGCCTGCCGCTGTGGGTGACCTAAACGGTTTGCGCGCCCAGTTCGATGGTCTTAAGGCAGTAGCCAAGGAGCGTCGTGAAGTTGTGGTAGCCGAGCGCGCTGCCGCCCGTGCTCAGGCACTGGCTGAGCGCACCAAGCTAGTGGAAGAGTCTGAGGCTCTAGCTGGTCAGGATCCGACCAAGACCCACTGGCGTAACTCCATGACTCGTATGCGCGAAATCCTCAACGAGTGGAAAGCTGCCCAGCAGCGTGGCCCGCGTCTGGACCGCGCCACTGAGGATGCCCTATGGCAGCGTTTCTCTGGCGCCCGCAGCACTCTTGACCGCAACCGCCGCCAGTTCTTCAACGAGCTTGACGAGAAGAACAAGCAGGTAGTTGCTAAGAAGGAGGCGCTGATCAAGCGCGCCGAAGAGCTATCTACCACCACTGATTGGGAGCGCGGTTCACGTGGTTTCCGCGACCTGATGAGTGAGTGGAAGCAGGCTGGACGCACTGCCCGCCGCCAGGATGACGCCCTGTGGGAGCGTTTCCACGCCGCCCAGCAGGTGTTCTTCAAGGCTCGCCAGGAGAAGGACGCTAAGGAAAACGCTGAGCTGACCGCCAACCTTAAGGTTAAGGAAGAGCTGGCCGCCCAGGCTGAAGCCCTACTGCCGATTAAGGACATCAAGGCCGCTAAGCGCGCTCTGCGTCCGATCCAGGACCGCTGGGAGGCGGTAGGTTACGTTCCGCGTAACGCTATGCGTCGTATCGAGGGCCGTATGCGCGCCGTCGAGGAAGCTATCCGCGAGGCTGAGCGTAACGAGTGGCGCCGCACTGACCCTGAAACCAAGGCTCGCGCCGAGGGTCTAGCCGGACAGCTTGAGGCATCTATCGCCGACCTAGAAGCTAAGCTTGAAAAGGCTAAGGCTGAGGGTAAGGCCAAGGCTATTGCTGAGCACGAAGCTGCCCTAAACGCCCGCCGCGCTTGGCTGGACCAGGTACGTCGCTCCACTAAGGCCTGATAGCTACACACAGCATCACTAAAGCCGGTGGGTCACTATGATCCACCGGCTTTAGTTATCCACAAAAATAGTTAAAGACTATTTAAGGTGGCTAATTAGTATGACAATCAGGCTATGGAATACATTGCCTATGGCCCGCCCGATCTGGAAGCTAACGTAACCGCTTTAAACACTACGGAGACGCAGGTTTTACGCTGCAACACACTAGACAGTGTCTGTTTTACTAGCGTACTGGGTAAACGAGTCCCTAATTATCTGCTCAGCACCTGTTCGCAGCGCGCTTTACTACTCTCCCCCAAGCTACCTAAATACACCTATATTTTTGGCGCTAGCGCCTGGTGGGTGCACACCGGTGAAAACCCACCGCAGCGTTTACAGGTCTGTGCCAACCTAGTGCGTTCAAGTTGGCGCAGCGTAGATATGGTGCGCCGCCATCTACCCGCTAGCCAATATGTACAAATTGCCGGGGTGCCCTGCATTTGTTTAGAACATGCCGCACTGGAGATGGCCCTGCACGCTGGACGCGCACAGGGCCCCGAAGTTATCCTCACCGCCTGCCGTTATGGAGCTAACCGCAGTGGATTGCTAACTGCTTTTAACTATCTACGCGGCCATAGCCGCAACAGTTGGTTAGAGCAGTTAATTAACGAGTTACTTCCCGCCATCATTTCGAATAGAGCGCTTGGAACCAGTGGCGCGGCGAGCGGAATAGACGCCGTCGACTTTACGCACAATTGTTAGCACATGGTCTAGGTGCACAGCTTCAGCCAGCTCCACCACAAACCAGAACTTAACCACACGATCGCGCTGCTTGGAGCCCATAACCGCTTCTACCAGGTTGATATGAGCATCTGCCATAGCCCGGGTAACATCAGCTAGCAAGCCCAGACGGTCCAAAGCTTCAACCTCTAGCTGCACGATATAGGTGGCGTGAGCATTTTGGGACCAAGAAACCCCAATCATGCGCTCTGGCTGAGACTCAAAATTAGACACGTTTATGCAGTTAGCCGTGTGTACGCTGATGCCATTACCACGGGTAATGAAACCAACAATTGGATCTCCGGGCATAGGCGTACAGCAGCGAGCTAGCTTTACGTAAACATCGCCTTCCTGCATACCATCCACAACCACACCAGTGTCACCGGGGCGGGTAATCTTACCTTCGTCCGAAGCAGCTCGCGAAGGTAGCACCGCTTCCGCCAGAGATTCTTCTGTACCAGCTTCTCCACCCAAAGTGGACACCAGGTTTTCCACCACGTGTTGGGCGGAAATGTGGGAGTCACCAACGGCTGCGTAGAGACCGTCAATATCACCCTTGTTTAGGTTCTGTGCCACCGCCATCAGCGAATCATGGGTCATGATCCGTTGCAAAGGCAGGTTCTGCTTACGCATAGCCTTGGCGATCTGGTCTTTACCGCGTTCAATGGCTTCTTCGCGGCGTTCTTTAGAGAACCAAGCCTTAATCTTGGCCCTAGCTCGCGGCGAAGCCACAAAGGTCATCCAGTCACGTGAAGGCCCGGCGTTTTGCGCCTTAGAAGTAAAGATTTCTACGGTGTCACCGGTTTCCAAGACAGTGTTAAGCGGCACCAGGCGGCCATTAACCTTTGCGCCAATGGTGCGGTAACCAACCTCAGTGTGCACAGAGAAAGCAAAGTCAACCGGGGTGGCCTTAGCCGGTAGAGCCTGCACATCACCCTTAGGGGTGAATACATAAACCTGGTTGCCAGAGATCTCGAAGCGCAAAGAATCGAGGAAGTCTGCCGGATCCTGGGTGTCTTTTTGCCAGTCAATCAGCTGACGCAGCCAATCCATTTCAGAGCTGGCAGAGGTGAAGTTAACTTCAAACTCGTTACCCTTAGAGCCCTTAGTGGCGTTGGGGTTCTGCTTGTAACGCCAGTGTGCGGCCACACCATACTCAGCCATGCGGTGCATTTCGTGGGTACGAATCTGCACCTCAACCGGTTTACCGCTGGGGCCAATCACGGTGGTGTGTAGTGAGCGGTAGAAGTTGAACTTGGGTGAGGCAATGTAGTCCTTGAAACGCCCGGGCATAGGTGTCCAGCGTCCATGCACAATACCCAGCACCCCGTAGCAGTCAGCTTCAGTATCTACAATTACGCGCACTGCTACTAGGTCATAGATGTCGTCAAACTCTTTGCCGCGCACAATCATCTTTTGGTAGATGGAGTAGAAGTGCTTGGGGCGGCCGGTGACTACACCCTTAATGTTGTTTTCCTTCAGGTCAGTGTTGATCATGTCAATGACCTGAGCTAAATATTCTTCACGGGCCGGGGCGCGCTCGGCCACCATGTGCTCAATCTCGTCATAGACCTCGGGATAGAGCACCTTAAAGGAGCGGTCTTCAAGTTCCCACTTGATGGTGTTCATACCCAGGCGGTGCGCCAGAGGGGCATAAATATCTAGAGTTTCACGGGCCTTACCGGCTGCATTTTGGGCGGGAACGTACTTCCAGGTACGGGCGTTGTGTAGGCGGTCGGCTAGCTTAATGAACAGAACACGGATGTCCTTGCTCATAGCTACGATCATCTTGCGTACGGTTTCCGACTTGGCTGCTTCACCGTATTGCAGCTTGTCTAGCTTGGTGACCCCATCTACTAGTAGGGCAATCTCGTCACCGAACTGGGCGCGTAGATCATCTAGGGTTAGGTCTGTGTCCTCGACCGTGTCATGCAGTAAAGCTGCGGCTAGGGTTTTGGGGAGCATTCCCAGCTCAGCCAGGATTGTGGCCACCGCAATTGGGTGGGTGATGTAAGGCTCACCGCTTTTACGCGTCTGTCCCTCATGGCAGCGCCTAGCTACCTCATAGGCACGTAAAATGAGGGTGAAATCCATCTTTGGATTATTAGTTTTAAAGGCCGTGATAACTGGCTCAATAGCTGGTGGCACCGAATGAGCACGCGTCCCAAAGCGGGCCAGCGCACTACGCACACGCGAGCCAGGAACTACACTTTCCCCAACACTGTTGTTCGACGTCTCTCCCATAAACACAGTCTAGTGTGTAATAGCCCATATGGCACGCTTACCACGCAACCAAATTACCTGAATATTTACTAAGCTGTTACTTAGTTATAAGGACTAGTCTAAGGCTACATATTTAAGGAGTTGACTTATGACGCAGCCAAATCTGCCTGGAGGTAACCAGGGTTATCAACAATTTCAAGGTGGCGGCCAGTTTCAGGGCGATAGCCAATTTCAGCAGGCCGGCCAGTTCCCAGGAGACACTCAGTCTCAGGGGGCAGCTCAGTTTGCGGGTAACGCGCCGCAGCCAGCTACGACGGCGCCGGTAGGGGCTTTCAAATATGAGCTGGGCCAGCCCTTTGCTATCCCGCTGAGCGAAGATTACATTGAGGTTCCCCGCGCCATGTCGCGGGTTTGGATTTCTCTGGGTTTGGGCGTATTTTTCCTAATCCCCGTCATTAGCTCAGCGGCTAAATTAGTGGGCGGCAAAGCCACCACCACCGACACGGTAGTGCTGGTGATTTGTTTAATCCTTAGCCTCTTTTTGCTATTTGCAGCTTTTGTGTTGGCAAACACTAAGCTCACTATTAACGCCACCGGCTTCCACATCTCTACCGGCACTGCGCGTCAGCATGTGCCCTGGCCTCACTCACGCACGGCTTTCTACGCTTCCGTCTCTGGCCGCGATATTAACCCGGTTAAAGAAGCCACTATGCCACGCACTTGCAACTGTTTGCTGGTAGACAGCAGCGGCGCTCACCTACTTCCTGGTTTGGTGTCTTCAGGCGCCGGCACCAATGCGGCTGAGTCCAAGCTAGTAGCCGAAATTAACCGGATCTGGGCTTGGGGCCTAGCTAAGGGATATACGCAGGTGGCTCCCGAGTACTTCCCGCTGAGCGGTGTGCACGCACTGAAAGAAAAGCAGCGTCAGGTACAAATCGCGCGCTATCAGCTGCAGGATTTCTAATCTCTCAGTAATACAGGCATAAATGCCCTAAAGAGTGCGCATAGATAAAGTGCCGGCAAGCTTTTAGCTTGCCGGCACTTTTGCTTTGTAAGCGGTCAATTAATCTTCGATAACCACAATCGGCTCAAAGATCGATTGGTCAATCACGTTGCGGCCACCCAAACCCTCAAGTTCTAGTAGCACGCAGATCGCCTCTACCCTGGCACCGGCCTGCTCAAGGAGCTGGATCGAGGCCTTGGCGGTACCGCCGGTAGCCATAACATCATCGATCACCAGTACTCGGTCACCTTCATGCACACTGTCAGGACGCAGTTCCATCCGGGCAGTGCCGTATTCCAGGGCGTAGTCAACACCGATAACCGGTCCAGGTAGCTTGCCGCCCTTACGCACCGTCAACATGCCGATACCAAGTGCGGTAGCCAGCGGGGCAGCCAGGATGAATCCACGCGATTCGAGGCCGGCCACAGCATCAATGCGGCCCCGATAGTGCTCGGCGAGCCCATCGATAAGCTGCTTGAAAGCCTTACCGTTAGCTAGCAACGGGGTGATATCGCGAAACAGTACTCCCGGTTCAGGGAAGTCTGGGATCTCACGCAGGTTATCTAGTACCAGATCGGTTAGCTCTGCGGGAATGGGGGTCACGCTCATCTAGCGACGCTTCCTGTTCTTCTTGGGCTGTGCCTTAACGCCTAGGTGGTGACCGGGAGTTAACGGTGCAGCGTAGACAGTGTCATCTGCTGCATCGTCATCTTCAGCTTCACCATTTGCTTCACGCTTAGCTTTACGCTCACGCAGCACCTTGGCGTTGTGTTCCTTAATTTCCTTTTCACGCCCACGCAAGTCCACCAGCATAGGGGTAGCCAGGAAAACAGAAGATAGTGTACCGGCAATCATACCGATAAACAGAGTTAGCGAAATATCGCGCAGAGTACCCGCGCCCAGGATGAAAGCACCCACAAACAAAATCGAGGCTACCGGCAGCACACCCACCACTGAGGTGTTGATACTACGCACGAAAGTCTGGTTAATAGACAGGTTAGCCAGCTCAGCGTAGGTGGCACGGTGCTGACGGGTAAAGTCGCGGGTGTTGTCACGGACCTTGTCGAATACCACCACAGTGTCGTAGAGGGAGTAACCCAAAATGGTTAGCACACCAATTACTGTGGCCGGGGTAACCTCAAAGCCACTTAGCGCGTAAATACCCACGGTGATCACGACGTCGTGCAGCAACGCAATCAGCGCTGAGGCCGCCATCTTCCAGGTACGGAAGTAAGCCCAGATCAGGGCGCCTACTAGCACGAAGAAAATTAGCAGACCACGCACGGCTTTAGCGGTAACATCCTTACCCCAGGTGGGGCCAATGGTGGTGGCGTTTACGTCGGCAGCCTTAGCGTTGTAAGCCTTGGCCAGGCCAGCGGAAAGCTTGTTCAGCTTGGTCTTATCCAGGGCGGGAGTCTGTACACGCACCGAGGAAGAACCCGTGGTGGTTACGCGTGCACCGTTGGTTAGCCCCTGCTGGCGTAGCACCGCATTAGCGGGGCCTTCCTTGGGGTTTGACAGCGCGGTGATAGTGACTTCACTACCCCCGGAAAATTCAATACCGGGTTTTAGGCCCACCGTGGCCACCAGCAGTAGGCTGATCGCCACCGCACATAGGGCGACGGTGTACCAAACTTTGCGCTTACCTACAAAGGGGAAGGATCGCTTACCCCAATACAGGTCGTTACCGATAGCTGCTAGCGATGCCATCAGTTGTCTCCTTCCTTAGCCTCGCTTGCATCCTGTTCACGCTTAGCCTCGCGCTTGGCGCGGGCCAAAGATTTACCGAGGTTGTCGGCAATCTTTTCGCGTCCAGAGCCGTAAACATTGCGTGAACGTGCCCCCAGGTGCTCAGGGTCTAGACCAGATAGGCGGTGGCCCTGGCCGAAGAAGGGGATGGCTAGGCAGGCCACCATGAGCGGGTGGGTGAAGAAAATAATTACTGCCAAGTCCACTACTGTCGTCACGCCCAGCGTGAAGGCGAAGCCCTGCACGCCACCCACTGCCAGCACGTAGAGCACTACGGCGGCCACTAGGTTAACGGTGTCAGAAACGATAATGGTCTTACGGGCGTGCACCCAACCTTCATCGACGGCGGCGCGCAGGCTCAGACCGTGGCGCACCTCGTCACGTACACGTTCAAAGTAAATAATGAACGAGTCCATAGTGATACCGATAGACACAATTAAACCGGCCACCCCAGCCAGGGACAGGCGGTAGCCAATCCCCCAGCTCAGCAGGGCAATAACCACGTAGGTCAGGGCGGCGGCAGCCAGCAGGGAGGCCACGGCCACACTGGCCAGGCCTCGGTACTGCCAAGCCAGGTAAATGATGATCAGTACGAAACCGATCAGACCGGCAATAAGACCCTTTTGTAGCTGCTCGCTACCCAAAGTGGCGGAAATCTGCTGCTCAGACTGCACCGTGAAGTTCAGCGGCAAGGAACCAAAGGACAGCTGGTTTGCCAGCGAGTTGGCGGCAGCCTGGGTAAAGCCGTGGCTGCCGTTGGCGTTGGTACCACCAGAGATCTGCGCCTTACCACCGGTAATAGCCGACTCAATACCGGGAGCCGAAACAGTCAAACCGTCAAGCACAATGGCGAACTGGTTCTTTTGCGGGGCGGTCTTGTCGTTGCGGTACTGCAGTAGGCGGGTAGAAATCTTGGAAAAGTCTGCCGTGCCCTGCTTGTTAAATTCCAGGGACACAATCCACTGGTTAGTGTTTGAACCCTGGCTGGTTTGCTCCAGTGCCGAGGTGGCGCTGGTCAGGTCAGTTCCCTTGAGCTCAGCCGGGCCCAGAATGTAAACCGCGCCGGAGCCGTCACGAGCACAGGAAATAACAGCCTTCTTGGGGTCTTGCGCCCCACCTTTAAGGTTCTTGGGGTTCTTGCAGTCCAGCATCAGGGCGTCATAGATCATTTTTTCGCTGATCTGTGCGTCTGATGAGGCGTCATTACTGGTGGCGGTCAGCGGCGTAGTGTCAATCTTGCCATTCTGGTTTACATCCGCGTAGCGGGTAGCTAGCTGGGTGGCGGTGACCGGGGTGGGGGTTGCCTTGGGGGTGGCCGCTGCAGTAGCCGACGGCGCAGGGGTAGCAGCCGGCGACGCCGTCGCGGTGCCAGTGGCCTTAGCGGTCGCTTTAGCCGTGGGCTTGGCGGTGGCAGCAGCCTTTATCGCCCGGTTTTGGGCCTGAGCAATGGTGTGTGCATTGGCGTTGTAGACCCGAATAACCGGACGGAAGTAAAGCACGGCGGAAGAACGCACTAGATCCAGGGTTTCCTGGGAGGGCTTACCCGGCAGCGCCACCACAATGTTGCTTCCACCCTGACGTGAAATTTCAGCTTCGGCTACACCCGAGGCGTCAACACGCTGGCGAATAATGTTAATGGCCTGGTTAAGGTCATTGTCTGTAACCTGGCGGCCATCGGTGGTGGTTGGCGTGAGGATTAGCTGCGTACCGCCTTCCAGGTCAAGCGCTAGCCCGGGCGTTAGCTTGGTTTTACCGGTGAAGGAACCAATGATTAGCGCACCGAAACCAATGGCGATTACTAGCAGGAACGTTAGTAAGCTACGTCCTGCGTGCTTGGTTTTATATTTGGACACGGGGTGTCTCTTCCTAGAATCGGTTGTGACTGGTCAGTTCCCCTTAACGCTAGCCGCAGTGCCGTTAAATTAAGGGGACCAATTGCCACAGCTGAGACTACCAAAATCCCTGTTTATTAGCGATTTTGCATAGCCCCAGCTGGTGGTAACTAGTTAAATCTAATCTTGTGGTGACGATTACTTTTTTTCGTCGTCGCTGGAGTCTGCATTGTCGCTGTGGGCCTCTTTTGTGGTGTTTTCAGCGTCATTCTCTAGCTCGTCGCTAGATTCAACGTCTTCTTCTTCATCCTCATCCTGGTCAGCGAAAGGCGGGTTAACTGCGCCATAAATGGCTTTGCTGTCCCACATGGACTCCACGCCCTGGGGAGTACGCAAGGTGACCACGTCGCCGTCGATCTCAACGAACTTGGCGTAGTAACCAGAGGTAGTTCGTACCCAGGTGTCAGGCACGCAAGCTTCTTCCAGGCGGGCGCGCGCGGCTTGTTCTGCCTTGGCGTTTTGGCGGCGGCCAAAATAAGACAGTGCCACCATAGCGACCACCATAAAGATCAGCATCGTGAGCATAGTTTTTCCTCCTAAGTTTGCCTAAAGTCTATGGGAAAGCCCATTTAAAACTAAGTGAGTCCTAAATAGCGGGCAGCGCTTAGATTTCAGGCATGTGTTCGGGCAGTTCTAAACCCAGGTGGGTGTAGGCAGCGGCAGTAGCGGCGCGCCCGCGCGGGGTACGCACCATTAGGCCTTCACGCACCAGATAAGGTTCAGCCACTGTTTCTACCGTTTCGGCCTCTTCACCTACGCTTACCGCCAAAGTGGTCAGACCCACCGGTCCCCCACCAAAGCGGGTGCATAGGGCAGTTAGCACTGAGCGGTCTAGGCGGTCTAGACCCAGAGCATCTACCTCAAACACTTTCAAAGCCGCCTGGGTGGAAGCTAGGTCAGCCACTCCCGGCGTGCCGTGCACCTGGGCCCAGTCCTGGACGCGGCGCAGCAGTCGGTTGGCGATACGCGGCGTGCCACGCGAACGACTGGCCAGCTCATGGGCGGCCTGAGCATCTATCTCAAGGCCTAACAGTCCAGCGCTGCGGGTAACAATCTGGGCTAATTCACTTGCGCTGTAGTAGTCCAGGTGCCCAGTGAAACCAAAGCGGTCACGTAGCGGCGCCGGCAGCAGACCCGCCCTAGTGGTAGCCCCAACTACGGTAAAAGGCGGCAGTGACAGCGGGATCGAGGTGGCTCCAGGGCCTTTACCCACCACCACATCTACCCGGTAGTCCTCCATGGCCAGGTAAAGCATTTCTTCAGCGGTACGTGCCAGACGATGAATTTCATCAATAAACAGCACATCGCCTTCTTCAAGTGCGGAAAGAATAGCGGCTAGGTCACCGGCGTGCTGCACTGCCGGGCCACTGGTTAGCCGCAGTGAGCCACCCAGTTCATTAGCAATAATCATGGCCAAAGTGGTTTTACCCAGCCCGGGAGGGCCAGATAGCAGCACATGGTCAGGGCTAGAGCCACGTGAAGTGGCTGCACGCAGCACCACCGACAGCTGCCCGCGCACCACATCTTGGCCCACAAAATCTTCTAGATGGCGTGGACGTAGCGCACCTTCAGCAGCGCGCTCAATCTCATCAGCTTCCGGGCCTACAAAACGATCAGACACGCTTTGCTGCTCCTAAGTTTCGCAAGGCTGCCCTCAGCAGCGCCGATACATCAGTGGCATTTTGCGTAGTAGTAACCTGCAGCACCGCGCCGGTGGCCGCCGCTTCATTCCAGCCCAGCCCCACCAAAGCCGCAACTACCTGCGGGTTAGCTTCATCAGTAGCAGCTGGCAGGTCAAATTCCAGCTCTCCTTCACCGCGCACGGGTCCAAGCTTATCGCCCACATCTAGGATTACCCGCTGCGCACCTTTAGGTCCTAAACCGGGTACGCGAGTTAAAGCTGCCGTGTCTTTAGCGGCAATAGCTTGGCGCAAAGCATCAGGGGTATGCACCGCCAACATGGCTAAAGCCAGCTTGGCTCCCACACCTTTAGCACCCATGAGGGTGGCGAAGGTGTCGCGTTCATCGGTGGTGGCAAAGCCATAAAGAGTCAACGAATCTTCTTTAACCACCAGGTAGGTGTACACCTTAGCCTGGGCACCCACCTGTAGGGTGCTTAAAGTGTTGGGGGTAGCGTTAAACAACAGGCCCACTCCCCCGGTTTCAATCACGGCGGAGCTTAGAGTCACTGCGGTTACTTCACCGCGCAGGGAAGAAATCACATTAGTCCTTGTTATCAGCCACGTCTGCGGCGGGGGTCTACAGCACCGGTTCTACGGGCATTGGCTTGGGCTTGGGCCCAGCGGCGTTGGGCTGGGGTGCGCGCTGAAGCTCGCACCTGGCCGCCGGCACTAACCATTTCAGTGATGCCGTCTTGCCCGGTGCCTCCCCCACGCCAACCGTGACAAATAGCCAACGCTAACGCATCAGCTGCGTCAGCTGGTTTAGGTAACGCATCCAAGCCCAGCACACGGGCCACCATAGTTTGCACCTGGGCTTTATCAGCCCGGCCATTACCGCTGATAGCTGCCTTAACTTCACTAGGGGTGTGCAAAGCTACCTCTAGATCGTGGCGGGCGCCAGCCAACATGGCCACCCCCATAACCTGTGCCACAGCGATAACTGAACGCATATTTTCTTGCGCAAATACGCGTTCAATGGCGATTACATGCGGGGCGTGACGAGCAATCCAGTCGTCAATCGCGTCCGCAATGGTTTTAAGGCGCAGCTCTGGGGATTGGTTAGGAGGAGTACGGGCAACCCCCACTTCAACTAGTCGCACTCGCCGGCGTGAATCCACATCCACGCAACCTAGTCCACAACGGGTCATACCTGGGTCGATACCCAAGACGCGTTGGTCAGCTACAAATGCTCCAAGTGAAGCAGGGGCCAAGGCGTTTACTCAGTCCTCGTCAGCGTCCAGCTCGGCGGCCACCTCGGCGCTGATGTCCATAGAGGTGAATACGTTCTGTACGTCGTCGGAGTCTTCCAGAGCGTCGATTAGGCGCATAACCTTGCGGGCGGTGTCAGCGTCAACCTCGATCTTGGTGCCAGCCACAAACTGAACTTCGGCGCTGTCGTAGTCCATACCGGCCTCGGTTAGGGCGGTACGTACAGCTACCACGTCATTGGGCTCGCAGTAGATGGAGAAGCCTTCGCCTTCGTTGACAACTTCCTCAGCCCCGGCGTCGAGCACGGCCATCAAAATGCTGTCCTCGTCGACGTCGTCGGCAGCGGAAACCTCAACCACACCCTTACGGGAGAAGTTGTAGGCCACCGAACCGGGGTCAGCCAGGGAACCGTTGTTGCGGGTGAAAGCCACGCGCACGTCGGAGGCGGCGCGGTTACGGTTATCGGTAAGGCACTCGACCAGGAAAGCCACGCCGTTGGGTCCGTAGCCTTCGTACATGATGGTCTGCCAGTCTGCACCGCCAGCTTCTTCACCGCTACCGCGCTTGACGGCGCGGGTGATGTTGTCTGCGGGTACAGAGTTCTTCTTAGCCTTCTGAATGGCGTCGAACAGGGTGGGGTTACCTGCGGGGTCTCCACCACCAGTGCGCGCTGCAACCTCAATGTTCTTGATTAGGCGGGCAAATAGCTTGCCTCGCTTAGCATCGATGGCGGCCTTCTTGTGCTTGGTGGTTGCCCACTTAGAGTGACCCGACATAAAAACTCCCGTTAGTTGAAATAACAGTCCGCATAGATTCTACCGCTCCCCTGGCCGGTTTTAGCCCAGCAAGCGTGTGTTTATTGCGGCTTTTAGGTGAATTTAAGCAGTGTGTCATCCCAGCCGGTAACTAGCTTAGCGGCGTGATTTACCAGTTCTGGCGGGTAAATTGCCAGGCCCGCTTGGCTGAGTTGACGTAAATTGTGTGGGCTATACCAATTTAATCCGTCGAGCAGTGAGCGCTCGTTGGTGGTCCAGCGTTCTTGGTTGAGCTGGGGTTTGTGGTCGAGGTGTAGATAGTAGAAGGTTTCATTGGCTAGGCAGGTTAGCGCCCTGAATTCGAATAGGGCCTGCCTGTAGCCCAGCAAGCTAAGCCGATCAGGGTCCACCATGATGCCGGTTTCTTCAGCTAGTTCACGCGCGGCAGCCTGAGCTGGGCTTTCACCTGCTTCTATACCTCCGCCGGGGGTAAACAGCCAGTGATGCGTGGCGTCAGAAAAATCGTGTCCGGCTACCAGCAGTATTTGCCCCTGGGCTACTACCACTACGCGTCCTGCCTGGCGCGAGGGCATGCCCTGCTGGTTTAGTTCCCAGCCCTGCCCTAACAGTTGGCGCCAGTTAGCGGGCAACTGTGCTTTGGTTTTGGCACTGGCGACGACGGCGCCGCCTTGCCCCTCTGCTTGGGGCTGGTCTGCGCTAGCGCCCTCAAGCCAATTTTGTCTGTTAGGCATTGTCTAAACCTAGGAAAACCTGGCGTTTAGCAGAGACTTCCTGCAGTAGTTTAAGTTGGCGCTCACGATCTTCACTATCACCTTCACCAGCTAAGAAACGCCCGCGAATTTCAGCTAACTCCATTGAGTCACGCTGAAAATCGAGCATGGCCTTACGCGCCTGGGGGCCGTGTGAGCGCGCCCAAGCAGTGCCCTGACGGCGTCCAGTATTGGTGGTAAGCATGGCTACTTCCGCTGAGGTGTACCAGCCACCGGCGGCGTAATCCATTAGGTTGGTGGCGTAATCGCGCTGTTCGCGTCGCTTTAGGTAGGACACCAGCAGGCCCATCAGCACGAATATTGGGGCTGAGACCAGCATATAGAACCACCAATTGGGGCCTGAAAGTAGGTTCCAGCTAAAGTGCAGCACTACCGCGCATAGGTAACCCAGCAGGGTCATGCCTAGCCAGGACCAGCGCCCACGCATGTGGATACCAAGGCCTAAAGCCATACCGGTGCAGGCAGTGAAGATTACATGGGCGAAAGGTGAGGCCACCCCGCGTAACAGGAAGATTTGTGCCAGCTGATCACTGTAGCGAGCAAAGTACAAAATGTTTTCTGCGAACGCGAAGCCACCTGCAATTACGGTGGCGTAGACGACGCCGTCTACCGGTCCGTTAACGATCTTGCGCCACAGCAGGTAAATAAGCACCAAACCTAGAGCTTTGGTGAACTCCTCAATTAGCGGGGCGCTAACCAAGGTGGCGAAGGTGCCGCCGGCGGCTTTAGATTTAGTCATTTCCGCGACCGCAATGGTGGAAGAGTTGTTTACCATCAAGGAAACTAGCGTGGCCACGCCCGCCCCCCACAGGAAGGCGGCCACCAGCACCCCCATAGGCTCAGGATCCTGATAGTCAATCCAGCGCACCACCAACAACACCAGGCATAGAGGCACTAAAGCTAACAAGAAGGGAACCAATAAATTGGTGCCTCCTGAATTAGCGTTGATGATCATCATCAACACCCCAAAACCTACTAGGCCACCCATGGCGAGAGCGGTGATTAAGAAAGTTCGCCAAGAGTAGGCACTTTGCTTAGTCCAAGCGGGCGCATGCAGGGAAGCGCGGGCGCGAGAGGCAGCCAGCGTGGGAATTTTTTCTTTCACGTAAGTTTAAATCTCTACCGGGGCTGGTAGCGGGGCGCGGCCAGCCAAATGAGCAATTCGTACCAAGGCCCGCTGGCGTACTTTCCTGGCGTCCTTAACCTGGTTGTTGTGGACATGCACAGCCACCTCAAGTTTTTGTTGGGCGGCGTCAAGGCGACGCAGTAGAGCAGTAGCGTCAGCTTCTTGCATAAGACTGTTGCGAGCTTCGTCAGTTAAAACTTCACGCATAACGCTAGTTAACTGATTTTCGTAGGCCACACGTTTAGCGGCGTTACCGCTGCGGTTACGCGGATCTAAGCCGTCACCCACAATTGGCTCTTCACAGCGCGAAGCGTCGTGGGCAGCCTGGCACAGTTTTTCACTGTCTGCCTGATCCAGCACCTGCGCATTGGCTAATTCAATGGCGGCGTGAGCCCGTTTAGACAGTTGTCCACTGACAATCAGGCGGGCAGCCAGCACTTGGCGGTGCAGGCGGTCTACTCGTACCGCATAGGCAAACAGGAACCAGCCAGCTACCAGCACTATTACTACAACAAGCAATACTGCCAGTAAGGCATCAATAGCTGCGGGAGGCAAAAGTGGGGCAGCGCTTATCACAGGCTTTCTCCTTCACGCAGGTTACGCAGTACCCCGAGCATGGTGCGCTCGCCCGGTTCAGCTTCAATACGGCTGTTAATGGTGGTTACAGCGACGTCGTAAACCGCCAGGATCTGGTCGGTTACGTTGGACCAGTCGTAGCGCTCCACGGCCACATTGGCGGCGGTAATCTTGGCCTGAGTGGTTTGAGGGTCATCAACTACCCCAATAATGGCCTGGGCTAAAGCATCGCTGTCACCATTTTTGAACATAGTGCCCAAGCGCCCATTTTCAAGCACCGCTGCGAAAGCCGCCAGATCAGAGGAAATTACGGCGGTGCCCGCCGCCATGGCCTCCACCAGCACAATGCCGAAGGATTCGCCACCGGTTTGGGGTGCCACATAGCAGGTGGCCGAAGCCAGCAAAGCGGCCTTATCGGCGTCGCTAACTCCCCCTAAGAAAGTTACTGCAGCCGCACTAGTGGCATCCAGGTGAGCCAGGGCCTGGGGATTTTCGCCGCGCCCGGCCACCAAAAAACGTGCCTGCGGGAACCGAGCCAACACCTGCGGCACAGCTTTTAGCAGCACCCCCAGGCCTTTACGCGGCTCATCAATACGACCCAAGAAAGCAATGGTGGGCGCCTGGGCGCTGCCGGTGAAGCGTTCCTGCTTAGGGGCAGTGCGAAATGGCTTGGTGTACACGCCGTTAGGGATAACCACGGCGTCACCACCATGGAAGTGTTGCAGGGTTTTTTTGGCCTCATTAGATACGGCAATTCGGGCTGTGAGCTTTTCAATCAGGCCCGAAACCATAGGGGCAGTAGCTTCACGCACCATGGAGTGGTCCATAGCCGCATGGAAAGTACCTACCAGCGGGCCACGTGCTGCTTGTAGTGCCAACATACCGATTGAAGGAGTAATGGGCTCATGAATATGCAGCAGGTCAAAGTTGCCTTGCTCAATCCAGCGGCGAGTACGCACTGCCGGGGCCGCCCCGAAGTTAAGTCGAGCTACGGATCCGTTATAAGGAATTGGGATAGCGTTACCGGCACTGGTAATCCAGGCAGGTAGCTCCATTTCTGGGCCAGCCGGGGCAAGTACCCCTACTTCATGGCCGCGTCGCATTAACTCTTGCGCTAAATCTGTGACGTGAACCTGCACTCCACCTGGCACATCTAAGGCGTAGGGGCAGACGATACCAATGCGCATAGCTTCCTTTAACTTTCTTCACGCTGGCGAGCATGGGAACGTGCCAGGCGTTCTAGATCCAAGTCTTGAGTGTAGATAGCCTGTAGCATATGCCAGTCCTGAGGATAGCGTGCTAATAGTTGTGCCATCTGAGACGCCCAAGCTTGGGTTTTGTCGAAAATATCTCCTTGATCGTTACTGACCTGATCAGCAACTTTACGCACATGGATGACAATCCCCCAACTGCTGCCAGCTAGGCGACGGCGTTGGCCCTCCAGGCGTTCATAGCTAATTGCCCCCATCCACAGCGGTGAGTGGGTACGGGCCGCCAGCACGGCCGGACCGGCAGCTACCCGGGCTGGTTGGCCACCAAAATCCACCTCGATACCTGCCGCACTTAGATCACGGTCAGCTAGTAAGGGGATGAAATAGTGTCCCTGCTGGGCTTTTTGAACTAGCTGTTCAAAGACTTTTTGCCCCGGTGCCTGAGCAATAATTTCCATGCCCAGCCCCTGGCGGAACTCAATGAACTTTTCAAACAGCTGGGGTGGCTCTACCTTTTCTGCCACGGTAAGCACAGTGGCTAGCTCTTGGCTGGCCCAAGCCCCAGCTAGATCCCAGTTACCGCTGTGCGATAGAGCAAACACCACATTGGCCCTGGCTACATCTGCTTTTAAAGCCTCAAAATCGCCTTCCACACGCACCCTATGACGCAGCTGCTCTGGCTGCACACCGGCCAGAGCAAAAGCCTCATAGAAGTAACGCATATAGGAACGCATACCTTCTCGGCTTAGACCACGCACATCACTGTTGCCAGTAAGGGTGTGTAGATTTGCTTCTAGCTGGCCCACCCCGCGTTTAGACGGGCGTAGGCGCTGATGCAGCCAAGCCACATCGGCGCCGTGATTTGCTAGTGCGTAACCAAGTCTGGCAGGAATTTTGGGAGCTAGTGACCAGGCGGCTAAATATAGTTTCGCCCCGGTCATTTAGCCTGCTTTGCAAAGTGGGAGCGTACCGCCAAAATTCGCTGCACTACCGTAATAAAGGCAGCTAGCGCCACTACCCCTAAAGCCACAGTTAGGCACCAAGTACTCAGGCCAAAACCTACCGCCAACGCCCCTAGGCCACCGATAATTAGTCGGTCAGTGCGCTCAGCTAGACCCTTATGGGCGTCAGCCCCCACCGATTCGGCGCGGGCACGCACATAGGAAACGCAAGCTCCTAGTCCTACACAGGCCACTGCGAAAGACACTGTCAAGGTGCGTTGGGTGCCGGCAGGCATGTGCAAGGCTGCCCACACTGTCAAGGAACCAAACACGGCGGCGTCGGTCAAGCGATCCAGGCAGGAATCAAGGAAAGCGCCAAAGGGAGAAGATGTGCCCGTGGCGCGTGCCAAGATTCCATCAAAAGAATCCCCGAACAGCACGATCAGCAGCAGCCCTACCCCCAGCAGGAAGTGTCCCTGCGGCAGGGTACAAACTGCCACCACTACCGAAAGCACCGTGCCGGTAACTGTCAGCATGTTGGGGGTAATACCAACTTTAGCCATCGCCAGGGCCGGCTTGGTAAATAGGGTTTTTGTGATGCTACGCCCATGTTCGCCGAGCATAGTTACTCCTCAGTTGCGCTTAGTTTTATTTGGCGTCCGCAGCGGTATTGGCTGCATCCCAGGCCTGTGCTAAAGCCTGGCGGGCGTCATCTAGTAACTGTGGAACTGCCTTGGTTTGCGCCACGATAGGCAGGAAGTTAGCGTCCCCACGCCAACGCGGCACCACATGCTGGTGCAGGTGCGCGGCAATACCGGCGCCAGCTACCTCCCCCTGGTTCATACCCAGGTTAATGCCGTCAGGCCCAGAAACATGACGCAAAGTACGCATGGCCTGCGCGGTCATTTCACCTAACTCAATGCGTTCTGCATCGGTTAGCTCGGTGTAGTCAGCCACGTGACGGTAAGGCAGCACCAGCAGGTGCCCAGGGTTATAGGGATACAGGTTCATCAGGGTGAAGCAATGGCTACCCCGGCGCACCACTAAGCTGGCCGCGTCGTCGTCGCTAGCTGCGGCGCGACAAAACGGGCATTTAGGGGCGGAAGGATCCTCAGGCTTATCCTGACCGCCAATGTAAACCATGCGGTGAGGTACCCACAGGCGCTGGAAGGCGTCGGGCACCCCGGGGTGATCAAAAGTATCCTCAATCACCCCAGGAATAGCCTGGCCAGCACTATCGAGCTGCTCAGCGGCGCCGGTCACTTAAGCTACCTCAAGCTTTTCGCCAGCAGGGTCGTTAACGCGGCGCTTGATTACGTCAACAATGTGGGCTACGGCCTCATCCACGGGCACCTGGTTGTGCTGGCTGCCGTCACGGTAGCGGAAGGAAACCGCGCCGGCCTCCACATCCTCGCCACCGGCAATCAGGGTGAAGGGCACCTTTTCCTTCGAGGCGTTACGGATCTTCTTACCGAAACGATCATCGGACAGGTCAATCTCCACGCGCACGCCCTGGCTGCGCAGCTTGTCAGCCACTTCCTTGACGTAGTCATCAAAGACCTCAGCCACAGGCACCAGCTTGACCTGCACCGGAGCTAGCCAGGTGGGGAACGCACCAGCGTAGTGCTCTACCAGCACCCCAATGAAACGCTCTACCGAGCCCAGCTTGGCAGAGTGGATCATCACCGGGCGGCGGTGAGAGCCGTCAGCGGCAGTGTATTCCAGGCCGAAACGCTCAGGCTGGTTGAAGTCATACTGCACGGTGGACATCTGCCAGGTACGCCCAATGGCATCCTTGCACTGCACCGAAACCTTGGGGCCGTAGAAGGCGGCGCCACCCGGGTCAGGCACAAGGTCCAAGCCGGTAGCCGCGCAGGCGTCTTCTAGCGCCTTGGTGGCCGCCGCCCAGTCCTCATCAGAGCCGATGAACTTGTCCTTCTTCTTGCCATCCTCGTCGCGGGTGGATAGCTCCAGGTAGAAGTCGGTTAGACCGAATTCTTTAAGGATGGAGATGAAGAAGTTCAACTGCATCCGAATTTCTTCTTCAGCCTGTTCAGGAGTGCAGTAGGTGTGCGAGTCGTCCTGGGTGAAGCCGCGCATACGGGTTAGGCCGTGTACCACGCCAGACTTTTCGTAGCGGTAGTCGTGACCCATTTCGAACAGGCGCAGCGGCAGTTCGCGGTAGGAGCGGCCGCGTGAACGGAAGATCAGGTTGTGCATCGGGCAGTTCATGGCCTTGAGGTAGTACTCTTGGCCGGCCTTAGTGATGTTGCCTTCAGCGTCGCGTTCCTCATCAGCCAGCATGGGCGGGAACATGGTGTCAGCGTAGTAAGGCAGGTGCCCGGAGGTGTGGAACAGGCCGCCCTTAGAAATTTCAGGGGTGTGCACAAAGTCAAAACCGGCCTGCTTGTGACGCTCAATCACATAGGACTCGATTTCGTGACGCAAAATTCCGCCCTTGGGGTGGAAAATCACCAGGCCAGGGCCGATTTCCTCAGGGAAAGAGTACAGGTCTAGTTCCTGGCCAAGCTTGCGGTGGTCACGGCGGGCCGCTTCAGCTAGGCGGGTCTGGTATTCCTTGAGGGCTTCCTTGCTGGGCCAGGCGGTGCCGTAGATGCGCTGCAGGGAGTCACCGGACTGGTCACCCTTCCAGTAAGCCGAGGAGGACTTGGTTAGCGCAAAACCTAGGCCGATCAGCTTGGTGTTAGGCAGGTGCGGGCCACGGCATAGATCGCTCCAGGCCACTTCCCCGTTGCGACGCACATTGTCATACATGGTTAGGCCGCCGGCACCTACCTCAACTGAGGCGGCTTCAGCGCCCTTACCCTTGGTCTGGATTAGCTCCAGCTTGTAGGGCTGGTCTGCTAGTTCCTTGGCAGCGTCGGCTTCGCTGATGTCGCGGCGCACAAAACGCTGGCCTTCTTTAACAATGCGCTTCATGCGCTTTTCAATTTCGCGCATCAGCTCCGGGGTGACGGAGTCAATGTTGCCAAAGTCGTAGTAGAAACCGTCAGTGATGAACGGACCAATACCCAGGTTTACCTGCGGGAATAGCTCCTGCACAGCCTGGGCCATAACGTGGGTGGCGCTGTGACGCAGGATGTTTAGACCGTCTTCACTGTCGATAGCGATGGGTTCTACTGCGGCGCCAGCAGGTAGCTCACGCTCCAGGTCCCAGGGCTGGCCATCGACTTTAACCGCTACTACCTCTTTACGGTCTGCATAGATGTTGGCCCCGGTAGTGCCCGCCTCTACCTTGGTGGGTACGCCGTCGATGTTTAGCTCGATTTGCGGCTGCTGGCTGGGCTGCTGGCTCACAGTATTCTCCTTTAGTTTGTGTTCAGGACGCTGGACAGGTGCGGCCTTTTCAAAGGCCAAGTTTAGCGCTTGATAGCCTCTGAGGCTTTCGCGGCCACCACAGTGGCTTTACGCACTAGGTGCTTGGCCTTCTTGGCGGCCACTAGTGCCTCGAAAACCGGGCGCTGTACGGGCACGTCCCAGGCGCCGTCGACTTCCGTGGGGTGCTGGGCGAAACGCTTCTTGTACATGCCCACGCTGTACAGCTCGGGCACGCGAGTAGAGCCGGCGCCCATAAAGTCATAGCCCTTGTAGCCCTTGGTAGCCAAGTCACAGGCGGCGTACCAGTCGGTGGCCTCGGCGGCGCGGGTGGCGCGGTCGGCGGTGGTGGAGGCGCCATAGTAGGCAACCGCACTAATGCCGTTAACAACGACTAGTACCCAGGCCACGGGGCGCCCGTCTAGGCGCGCCACGTACATGCGGGCCTGCTCTCCTAGGGTGGTGAGCATGGTCCAGTACACGTCTGCACTGTGGGGGGTGAAGCCGTCACGCTCACTGGTTTCTTCTAGGACGCGGTAGACCTCATCGAAGGTGGCGCGGTCCATGCCGGTTTCGTCCTTAATGACGACGCCGGCTTCTTTGGCTACGCGTTCGGCTCGCTTAACCCCACGGCGGCCGTCTTTAGGCATAGCGGCGGCTATTTTCTCAGGGGTCCGGCCGGTTAGGTCGATGATGTAGGTGCGGTCATAGGTGAGCGTGTTAAGTAGCTCGTGGCAGTCCGGGGCGCTGAAACGGGCGTGCATACGCACAAAGGCGATGTTCTTATCACGACGGCGCACCTCGGGGATCAGCAGGCTACGCAGGTGGGCTTCACGCTCGGGTGACTGCTCTTTGAACCAGATGGGACCGTGCTTGGCCCATAGGAAGGGGCGGCCACCAATCTCGTTGGTGTACAGCACCACATAGGCTACTGGCTGCTGGCCGTCTTCATAGACGTAGCGTCCCCACACCTGGTGGCCAAGGGCTTTTTCATAGCGGGCCCAAGCAGCTGACTGCTCAATGGGGTAGTCACGGCCAGTTAGTAGCTTTTCAGCTTCCTTGGCGGTAAGGCGACGCAGAGTTTCGGTACGGGTCATGTTAGCCCTCCTGTTGATGACGTAACTTCGGTGCGCTGAGCGAACCTTAGAACGAGGTGTCAGTAGCCTTCGGGTAGTAGCGTGCAAACTTACGGTAGTGGTTGGCGCGCTGCGCTTCTACTAATAGCTTACGTTTGATTGAGCGCTCAAGGGGGTTACGCAGCGGGTCAGCTACGCCCTGAGCAGCCAGTTTGCGCACCCGGTTGCGTAGGGACTCGTCACGCAGGTAGCGCAGTAGCAGCTTGGTGGGCACCAGGCTGTAGAGCACTTCACGGCGGGCTTGGCGCTGTTTAATCTGCTCCCCTTCAACCAGGTCGGCCAGCATAACGCCCATGGGGTTGACTCCCCCGGCGGTCATGTAGAAGGAGTTGCGGCCAATGCGAGCGTTGACTTCAAAGAAGACTTCACGCCCGTCAGGGGCGATTTTGACGTCAAAGTTAGCAAAACCACGGTAGTTGGCGGCCTTTAGGATCTTTTCGGCTTGTGCCCATAGTCCTTCGAAGGGCTCTACGATCATGGCCACCGGGTTACCGATCATAGTGGGGGCGTGATCTTCAAGCAGTACACGGGCTGAGCCGATCATGGTCAGCTTGCCGTGGGAGTCCATATAGGCGGTGATCGAACGCATGGCGGTGTTGTCACCGGCGATTAGTTCTTGCACCAGGAAGGTGGAGGTAAAGCCGGCGCCGCGTAGCTTTTCCCAAAGCGAGTCCAGTTCAGCTTGGGTATTGATGAACCAGATCTTGCGTTTGCCCGGGAAGGAGATGTTGTCGTAGTCAGCTCCGACGGCAGCCTTGGCTACTACTGGGAAGGGAATGTCGATGTCCGGGGCCTGCCACTGCGGGTCGTCGCTGCCGGCAAAGTCCACCAGGATTTCGCGCGGAGTGGTTACCCCTACCTGCTTACACAGGGCTGAGAAGGAAGCTTTGTCGCAGACTGCGTCATAGGCCTGCTGGCTAGGGAAAGGCACTACCCAGTCTGTTAGCTCATCACGGCGTTGCACCAGCATTTCGGCGTGCATATCGGTGTTAGCCATTACTACACCGCGCTTACCCTGACTGGCCGGATCTAGGGCTTTTAGGGCAGCAATCGGGTCTGCACCAGGCTCTAGGTGCTCTACATCAATAAAGTTTGAAAGCGTAATAGCCTCAATGGGGGCGCTACCTAGTACGGTTACGCGCTGGTGCAAAGCCATGTTTAGCTGTCGAGCTAAGGCATAAGCTCCAATATCTCCACCAATGACAACCGGTAATAGCTCGCTCACGCTTATCCTTTCCCTGTTTTTACTCAGGTTAGTTTAGTTGCCTGAGCGCTACCTGGATGTGAAAAAACCCCGCCACTGACGGGGTTTACATATCGTGGGCGATACTGGGATCGAACCAGTGACCTCTTCCGTGTCAGGGAAGCGCGCTCCCGCTGCGCCAATCGCCCGAGGTGGGTACCGGATTCGAACCGGTGTAAACGGCTTTGCAGGCCGGTGCCTAGCCACTCGGCCAACCCACCAGGAGAAGCGGAAGCACGGAACTAAGCACTACCGGCTTCATGGAGCGGATGACGGGACTCGAACCCGCGACCCTCACCTTGGCAAGGTGATGCTCTACCAACTGAGCCACATCCGCAATATTTAATTAGCTAACCGATTCTGTTCTTTCGAAGCAGGTCCGGCTCGCAACGGGTTAAAGCTTAGCACCCACCCAGCAGGGCTTTGCAACTTTTTAGGGCGTGATCCACCCCACTAGTTTTCAGTTTGCATTGTTAGCCTCGCACCTATTAGAGTCTTTCCACGCAAGGGCGATTGGCGCAGTGGTAGCGCGCTTCCTTCACACGGAAGAGGTCACTGGTTCGAACCCAGTATCGCCCACCAAAGAAAATTAATATTTAAGCCACCGCTTGCGGTGGCTTTTTTGGTTCACAGCCACTTTTTTGGTTTTGGCGCCATACCTGAAGTTTGCAATGCAGCCAACTAACGCATTAAGGCTACGCAGGCTAGCACCAAGAAATACGCGGGCTATCACTTGAGCTAAGCATCAACAAGCGGGCTGGGGTGGCGCCAGGCCACCCCAGCCCCACCTCAGCTAGGGATCACAGTTCAACTGGGCTTCAACTCATCTTTAGAGGCCAGCTTTTAGTTGACTGCTAGTTGGTTTGTTCCAGGAGCTTGCCGTCGGGCACTTGCGAAGCTACCCCGGCGTCAGCCAGCGTGACTTCACCCTTAACCACTACATCTGCCCCAAAAGTCCAGTCTCCGTGCACCACTAGGCGCTGGGCTTGACACAAGGAAGGTGCACCCTGGCTGACGCGCTGCTCAAACTGGTGAATGGTCTTGTAGTACCTGGGGTCTAGCTCGGCTACACAAACCTGGTCCACAGTGGCGTGCAGTTGGCCGGCGGCGTCGATCTCATAGGCATCACTGCGCAACACCATCAGGTCATTAGTGGTTTTAACTGGCAGGAAGCGTGAGCGGGGCACCTCAATGGCACTAGCCCCCTCAAAGGCTTCAATAGCAGCCCCCATAGCGCATTCGATCTGCACCACCGGCGTGGTGGTGGAGTCGGCCGGATTTACGGTCTTAGCGTTCCTAATCAGCGGCAGCCCCAGTACGCCGTCGCGCTGACGTAGCACTTCACGCAGAGCCACCAGGTCAAACCACAAGTTGTTGGTGTGGAAGTAAGGGTGACGGTACTGATCAGTGAAATAGTGCATCTGATCGCTAGGAGTCTGGGCGGTGTCACGCAGGATGATGCGCCCATCACTGTTACGCACTGCCAAGTGTCCACCCTTAACATCAGCCAAAGTACGCTCGCACACCTCAGCGGCGTAGGGGGCACCACTAGAGGCAAACCAGCCGGCCACCTTAGCACTGGGGGCAGCCCCCAGGTTGTCAGCATTGGCGGTTGCGGCATACCGGAAGCCGGCATCAATCAATTTATCTAGCAACCCAGAGCCGTAAAGCGCGGTGTAAATGTCACCGTGGCCAGGCGGGCACCACTCTAGTGAGGGGTCTTGCGGGTAGCTAACTGGACTTAAATCGTCGGCGCGTAGCTTGGGCTCCTGGTTTTGCACAAAATCTAACGGCAGATCATCTACCACCAGCTGCGGATACTTAGCCAGGGCAGTCAGGGTATCGGCCTGGGTGCGGAAGGAATCCATGAAGATTAGCGGCAGACGCACGCCGTAACGTTCACGAGCAGACAGCACCTGGCGCACAATGATGTCCAAGAATGTGTATCCATTGCGTACTGGCAGCAGCGTCTTGGCGCGATCCATCCCCATCGATGTACCCAGGCCACCATTAAGCTTGATGATTACTGTTTTGGCCAGTGCCTCACGCTCAGCTGCCGGGCTAACTTCCGCCTCTTGCAGGCTTTGCACCTGTGTTAAAGGAGAGATGGTCTCCTCCGGGATCAGTCCGGTGGTGCCCGCCTCTAGCTGGTGGTAGTAGTGGGTGAATACCTTAACGGCAGCCTCATTAACGCCGGCTTGGCGCATTTTTTTCTGTGCGGCTTGCAGCCCCGATTCGCTCATAGAACGATAATAAACCAACAAAATCGAACACGGGGAGGTTTTTAACCTTTTACCCCAATTAGTTTCGTGACTTAGCTAAAACTGACGCCAAGAACTTGCCGGTGTAGGACTTTTCAACCTTAGCTACCTGCTCAGGCGTGCCCGTAGCCACCACTGTGCCACCGCCAGAACCTCCCTCGGGACCCATATCAATGATCCAGTCGGCATTGGCAATAACATCCAGGTTGTGCTCAATCACTAGCACCGAGTTACCTTTATCTACCAGCCCTTGCAGCACCAGCAGCAGCTTGCGGATATCTTCAAAGTGCAAGCCGGTGGTGGGCTCATCAAGTACATAGATTGAGCGCCCGGTTGAGCGTCGCTGTAGTTCAGTGGCCAGCTTTACGCGCTGGGCCTCACCACCAGAGAGAGTAGTGGCGCTTTGCCCTAAACGTACATAACCCAAACCCACATCCACCAGCGTGTTTAGGTGACGGGCAATTGCCGGGGTGGCCGCAAAGAAATCTGAGGCTTCACTGATAGTCATATCCAGCACATCAGCCACATTCTTACCTTTATAGCGGATCTCTAAGGTCTCACGGTTATAGCGGGCCCCATGACACACCTCGCAAGGCACGTACACATCGGGCAGGAAGTTCATCTCGATCTTCAAGGTGCCGTCACCCTTACAGGCCTCACAGCGCCCACCCTTGACATTGAAGGAGAAACGCCCAGGCCCATAGCCACGCACCTTAGAGTCCGGTACGGCCGCAAAAATCTTGCGAATATGATCCCACACGCCCGTGTAGGTGGCTGGGTTTGAACGCGGAGTGCGCCCAATTGGCGACTGGTCTACATGCACTACCTTGTCCAGGTGCTCCAAACCAGACACTGTCTTGTGCCGTCCGGGCACACCCTTAGCGCCGTTAAGTTTATTGGCCAAAGTCTGATACAAAATCGAGTTGACCAGGGTGGATTTACCCGAGCCAGACACCCCGGTAATAGCCACAAAGCACCCTAATGGGAAGGCGACGTCGATATTGCGCAGGTTGTGCTCACGCGCCCCCTTAACCACCAGCTGACGCTGCGGGTCTACCGGACGGCGCACGGCGGGGATTTCAATTGCCCGGCGCCCAGCCAGAAAAGCTCCGGTTACCGAGTTGGGGTTTTTTTTCAAGCCTGCCAAGCTACCTGAGTGGACCACGCGCCCGCCCAGCTCCCCCGCGCCCGGGCCGACGTCGACAATCCAGTCAGCTGCACGGATAGTGTCTTCGTCATGCTCAACCACAATCAGGGTGTTACCCAAGTCGCGCAAACGCTCCAGGGTGCTAATAAGGCGCTGATTATCGCGCTGATGCAAACCGATAGAGGGCTCATCAAGCACATACAGCACCCCCACCAGGCCCGAACCAATCTGGGTTGCCAGGCGAATACGCTGGGCTTCACCACCAGAGAGCGTGGCCGCGCCGCGCGAAAGCGACAAATAATCCAGACCCACATCAACCAAGAAACCCAAACGCGCGTTAATCTCAGTCAACACTGCCGCAGCAATCTTGGCGGCAGCACCCTCCAGTTTGAGCTCCGCCATAAACTTACGTGAGCTGGCAATAGGAAGCTCACACAGCTGGGAAATATTTAAATCCCCCACCCGCACGGCCAAAACCTCCGGGCGCAGGCGGGCACCTTTACAGGTAGGGCAGGCTACCTCACGCATATAGCCCTTGTAACGTTCACGCGACCAGTCGGACTCTGTTTCGTCATACTTGCGTTTGACGTAACCCAATACGCCTTCAAAACCGGTGGAGTAAGAGCGCTCGCGCCCCCAACGGTTGCGGTATTTGACGGTGACTTTATAGTCCCGCCCGTTCAAAATAACCTCTTTGACCTGCTCGCTTAGGTCTTTATAGGGGGTGTTAAGGTCAAAGCCAAGCTCCTGGCCTAGCACCGACAGCTGGCGCAGGAAGTATTCCGAGTGCGAATTCCAGGGCGCCACCGCCCCCTCCCCCAGGGTTAGGTCCTCATCTGGAATAACCAGGCTGGGATCCACCTCCAGGCGTGAGCCAATCCCGTCACAGGCCGGGCAGGCGCCGTAGGGAGCGTTAAAGGAGAATGTACGCGGCTCAATCTCATCGAGAGTCAGCGGGTGGGCGTTAGGGCAGGCGCGTTTTTGGGAAAAGCGCCGCTCACGCTGAGGATCGGCGGCGTCTAGATCCACCCGCTCAATCACTACCAGGCCCTGAGCTAGCTCAAGTGCCGTCTCCACCGAGTCACTCATGCGGCTACGGGCTGAGTCTTTAACTACCATGCGGTCAACGACGACGTCGATGTCATGTTTGCGGGTTTTGGCTAGTTTGATTTCTTCATCTAACCGACGCAACTGGCCATCCACCCGCACCCGCGAAAAGCCGCGTGAACGCAGGTCTTCAAACAGATCCAGGTACTCGCCTTTACGTCCGCGCACCATCGGCGCCAACACCTGGAAGCGGGTACCCTGCCCAAAATCAAGGATTTGATCAACGATCTGCTGGGGAGTCTGGGAGGAAATCACCGCATCGCATTTAGGACAGTGCTGTACCCCGGCGCGCGCATAAAGCAGACGCAGATAGTCATAAACCTCGGTGATGGTACCCACGGTTGAGCGCGGGTTACGTGAAGTGGATTTCTGGTCGATAGATACCGCCGGGCTTAGGCCCTCAATAAAGTCCACATCAGGCTTATCCATCTGCCCCAAGAACTGGCGGGCATAGGAGGATAGTGACTCCACATAGCGGCGTTGACCTTCAGCGAAGATAGTGTCAAAGGCCAGGGAGGATTTACCTGAGCCTGACAGCCCCGTAAAAACGATCATCTTGTTGCGGGGTAGATCTAGATCTACACCTTTAAGATTGTGTTCACGCGCGCCACGGACAATCAGGGAATCAGTCACCTGTTCAGTCTATTAGGACAAAGGGCTAACGTACACCTGTTCGAGGTAAACTCACAGTTTTCCGCGTAGAATGCGGCTATGGCTATTTTCGCAGTTGAATACAACTATGTAACTGACCGTGACGAGGAAATGGCGCAGGTGCGCCCCACTCACCGCGCTTTCAATGGGGAGCTGGCTGAGCAGGGCAAACTCATTGCCGCCGGCCCTTATGTAGGCACTCACGACGCCCTGATTGTGGTGCGTGCCGAATCCGCTGAGGCCGCCCTAGAGCTGCTTGAAAACGACCCCTTCAACCAGGCCGGTTTCATCGCTAAGCGTACCCCGCGTCAGTGGAACCCGGTGATCGGCCAGATCGAGGCCTGAGCTACCGATACAGATTCTGGCCAGGGCAACCTGGCCAGAATCATTTTTTGTCCCTCGCAGTGTTTGTTTCCCGTAGTGCCTGTGCCCCACACTGCTTGTCCCTCGCAGTGTCTGCGCCCCACACTGCCTGTCCCTCGCAGTGTCTGCGCCCCTAGATTCTTTTCCACTAGCTCTTGTCCAGATTAAAAACTAAAAATATGCAGCGCTTTAAAATTGATCCGTTTATTATCGGCATTGTCTCTTGCGCAGTACTGGGACTGATAATTCCTGTGCCCAGCGCCGTGGCCAAGGTGCTAGATGAAATAAAGATCTGGGCTATTGCCCTACTGTTCTTCCTCTATGGCGCCCGTCTGCGTAGCCGTGACGTGCTCAAAGAGTTGCGTTCGTGGAGGCTACAGGGCGCTATTTTGCTGGCCACCTTCGCACTGTGCCCGCTGCTGGCTTGGGCTACTAGCACCGCCTTTTCGCCGTTGGTGGGCCACACTTTGGCACTGGGGTTACTGTTTGTGGGCTTGCTGCCTTCCACGGTGCAGTCCTCAGTGACGATGACGTCGATTGCGCGCGGCAATATTGCCGCCTCAGTATGCGCCGCCACTATCTCCACTATTGCCGGGGTGGTACTCACCCCACTGCTGGCCTTGCTGTTCTTGGGCCAGGGCGGGCAGATTAATGCCTCTGGACTAGTGGATGTGTTTGTACAAATTGTGGTGCCCTTTGCCCTGGGCCAGTTGGTTGAACCTAAGGCGGGTAACTATGTGCGCCGCCACAAGATGGTTTTGCGTCAATATGACCAGGCGGTTATTTGGCTGATTGTGTTTGCAGCTATGAGCGAGTCTATGCGCCTGCATGTTTGGACCGCCGTGAAAGCCTGGCAAATTGGGCTAATGCTAGTGGCTATTGTGGTGGAGTTGGCGCTGACCTTGACCTGCACCTGGTACCTAGGCAAACCCCTCAAATTTACTTACGGCGACCGAGTTTCACTACTCATGTGCGGCTCAAAGAAATCTTTAACTACCGGCCTACCTTTAGCTGGCGCCATGTTCTCCCCCGCCATAGCAGCTACCGTGGCCGTCCCTATGATCTGTTTCCACCAGCTACAGCTACTTATTTGCTCAGCTTTAGCCAGCTGGCTCGAAGCCCACCTAGCCCCTCCCCTACAAGAGGCCAAGTAAATTAACTGTCCACATACAGCAAGGAGGCCCCGGCAAAATGCCGAGGCCTCCTTAACTTTTAGCTACTAGCCCTTAACCGCACCGGCGGTCAGACCAGAAACAATGTACTTCTGCAGGTACTGGAACAGCAGCACCACGGGCACAGCTGCGATTACCGCACCAGCAGCGAAGATACCCCACGGGGCGTTACGTGCGTCCGAAGCCCAGGCGTACATACCCACAGCCAGCGTGTACTGGTCTTGAGTCTGCAGCACTACGCGGGCAATCACGAAGTCGCCGAAGGAGGAGATGAAGCTCAGCAGCCCCACCACGGCCAGTACCGGCAGCACCAGCGGCATGATGATGGTCCAGAAGGTCTGGGCGTGTGAGGCGCCGTCGATCTCCGCAGCCTCATCGAGCTCACGCGGAATGGAGTTGAAGAAACCGTAGAGCAGGAAGGTGTTGCTACCCAGCGCACCACCCAGGTACACGCAGATCAGACCTAGCTTCGAGTTCAGACCCAGAGCCGGGAATACATCCTGCAGGCCCAGCAGCAACAGGAACAGTGCCACGAAGGCCAGCATCTGCGGGAACATCTGGATCAGCAGCAGGCCGGTCAGAGTGCCGCGACGGCCACGGAAACGGAAACGGCTAAAGGCGTAGGCCGCAGCCGCACCCATCAGCACGGTACCCACAGCGGTCACAGAAGACACGATCAGCGAGTTGAGGATCCAGGACCAGAACACGGAGTACTTACCCGCGCCCAGGGCGGTGAAGTTTTCGAACATGGTGGAGAACTGGAAGTTCTTGAACAGTCCACCGGTCAAAGTGGCGCGCGGCGTTAGAGCCACCGAAACCACGTAGATAAGTGGCACTAGGCAGTAGATAACTGCCAGCACGCCCACAATGTGGCGCCAGCCTACTTCTTGCCACCAGCGCTTGCCGGTGATGGCAGTGTGCAGCTTGGGCTGATTTTTCTTGGTCTTAGCCATCACAGTTCCTCCAGTGCCTTAGTACGGCGGAAGCCGAGCCAGGCGATTACGCCCACCACCACGAAGATGAAGATAGACATGGCTGATGCCAGGCCGTAGTTGGGCGAGCCACCGGCGAAGGCAATCTTGTAAACCATGGAGATAAGCACGTCGGTTTCACCAACGGGAACCGAAATGTTCTTGTAGTTGGGGCCACCACCCGTGAGCATGTAGATCAACGAGAAGTTGTTGAAGTTGAATGCGAAGGAGGCAATCAGCAGCGGCACAGTGGACTGTAGTACCAGTGGCAGCTTAACTGACCAGAAGGTACGCAGACCAGTAGCGCCGTCCATCTTGGCAGCCTCTTCCACATCACTGGGCAGGGACTGCAGGGCACCCAAGCACACCAGGAACATGTACGGGAAACCGAGCCACAGGTTCACGCCCAGGATCGAGAGCTTGGCCAGCCAGCCGTCTTCGAGCCACGGAATGTGGGCACCGCCGAAGAAGAACTGGTTGATGAAACCGAAGTCCTTGTTGAGCATACCGTGCCATACCAACGTGGACAGGAAGGCCGGGAAGGCGTAGGGCAGGATCAGCAGCGACTGGTAGATCTTGCGGCCCTTTACGCGCTTGTCATGGAATACCATGGCCAGGAACAGACCCAGCGCGAAGGTGGACAGCACCGACACCAGGGAGAACACGAAGGACCAGATCAGTGCCTTAACGAAAGGCCCTGCCAGCTCCGAGCCGGTGAACATTTCGGTGTAGTTCTTGGTGCCTACGAATACGCGCCAACCGGGCTTGAGCTCAACGCCGCTAGCGTTTTTGAAGACACCGGTCTTGTTGTCAGCCTGGTAGACTGCACCGGTGTGGGTGTTGGTCAGCTTGTCAGTCTTAGCGTCGTAGCTGTAGATGGACTTGGCCAGGTAACCGTGGGTGCCGTCGGTGGTCTTGTAGTGACCGTCGGCAGCCTTATCGCTAACCGGAACCTGTAGCTTAGCTACCTCGTCCTGACGGGCTACGATCTGGTCGAAGGTTAGGATCTTGTGGCCATTAACCGAGGTAATGGCGGTGGCGGTGGACTTACCGTCAACGTCCTTTAGCTTGGTCTTGGCGTCACCGATCATAAGCTTGCCGGTTTTTGCGTCACGGACTACCAGCTGTAGTTTGTCACCGTTTTCGACGACGGCGGTGGGCACGGTGGGTGCACCCTCGGCTCGCTGCTCACCGGCAGCCAGGATCGAGTTGACGGCGTCGTCCTTGGTGGAGTTGTGGCCCTGACCGTAGTTGGTCAGCGACACGTAACCGGTGTAGCCCATTACGAACACCTGGTAGACCAGCAGGAATACCATGCCAGGAACCAGGTACTTGGCGGGCAGCATCCGCTTGGAGAAGTAAACCCAGTTGATGATGATTAGCCCGATCACCATGGTGACGGCGATGGCGGTAGAGCCAGCAGTCCAGGCAGCGAATAGGCCATAGACGCCTAGGGCGTCGATGAGCATCATCAAAACTAGTTTGGCAATGAAGCCAGGGCGCATAACGTCGCGCGCATGTGAAGGCGAATAGCTCGCCTGCTTCTTAGTGTCAGCCATTATCCGCACTCACTTCTTGAACTTGGACTCGATGTTTTTAATCATGGCATTCCATGCAGCCTGGGGAGCCTGGCTACCGTTGGCGATATCGACCTCGGTGGTGCCCCAGTAGTCCCATACGTAACCCATTTCCGGAATTGCCGGCATGGGCACGCCTTCACCGGCCACCTGAGCGAAGGCCTTAATGTCGGGGTCGGTAACTTCCTTAGCTACTTCCTTCATGGCCGGTACGCGGCCACCAAGCTTCTGCAGCTTGGCCTGAGCCGCCTTGGTCTGCAAGAACTCGAAGAACTTAGCTACCAGCACCGGGTTCTTAGTCTTGGAGGACTGGTAGAACATCTGTACACCAACAAAGGGCCGAGCCGGCTGCCCACCAGCGGAAGGAATGGGCAGGATGGTGATGTCCATGTTGGCCTTGCGGAAGTCAGTGACGTTCCAGGGACCGGTCACAATGTAGGGTGACTGGCCGTTGAGGAAGGCTTCCTTGGCGATGTCAGAGGTGATGGAGGGGTTGAAGATACCAGCCTTACCCTGGGTACGCAGCCAGTTAGCGTAGTTCTGGCCGTTTTGGCCACCTAGTGCCAGCTGGTTGGTGTAGGAGCCATCCTTACCCTGTTTGAATACGGGAGCACCAAACGAGGTCTGGAAGGCGTAGAAGTGATAGGGGTCGCCCTTGTCACCCATCTGCACGATGAAGGGGTACTTAACACCGGCGCTCTTACCGGCGCTAATCATTTCATCGAAGGTCTTGGGGGTGGTGGTGGTGAGCTTGTTGTTACGCACCAATGCCACAGACTCTACTGAGTAGGGCACGCCGTAGGTCTGACCGTCATAGGTTACGCCCGCAATGGCAGCCTCGGAGAACTTGTCCTTGTTCTCACCTAGGTCCACGGGTGCAACTACACCGTTGGAGACTAGGGAACCTAGCTTGTCGTGAGCCATTACAGTGACGTCAGGGCCTTTGCCAGTGGGAACCTGAGTAATGAATTCCTGGTCCATGTTCGACTCGGACTTTTGGACCACATTGACCTTAATGCCGCTGGAGGCAGTGAAGTCTTTTGCCAGTTCCTGAATCTGGGTATATCGCGTATCATCAGCCCAGACAGTAAGTACAGCTGTACTTGCGTCAGACTGGTTTTTAGTAGCGCCAGTTGAGCCACCACAGGCAGCCAGCGAGGCTGTCATGATCATGGCCACAAGCGCCGCTATGCCACGTCGCATGTCAACTCCTGTTGTTGCGTGTCGCCCTACTCCCGTTAGCGGCCGACCTAAACCCCACTGTAAACGTCCTGAAACGTTTCTGCAACAGTTTTCTTTAAAGATTTTTAATTGCTATATTGGTTAGGTAAGTTTCCCCTGAAATAGCCCCGCATTTAGAGAGGGTCTTCAATGTCGAAGCAACGCACTCGCATGACAGACATTGCCGCACGTGCGCAGGTTTCTACTGCAACCGTTTCGCGTGTCTTCAATGGGGTGGGCCAAGTTTCCGAAGCAACTAGGGCTAAAGTACTTACCGCTATTGATGAGTTGGGCTATGAACGCCCTGTACTAGAGCTTACCAGCAGATTACCTAATGTGGGCGTAATTTTACCTGAGCTGACCAACCCAATTTTTGCGGCCTTCGCCCATAACCTACAAAACGCCATTGCCGCGTCTGGCGGGGTGGCCATGCTACGTTCACAAACTCCCGGCGCTACCTCAGAACTAGACCATCTTGAGTCACTTATTGCTCATGATGTTGACGGCATTATTTTTGTCTCCGGCCGTCACGCTGATTATTTAGGCGATCTTAACCGCTATCAGGATTTAACGGATCGACGTATTCCGTTCGTTACTATTAATGGTGCCCGCCCAGAGATTGCCGCCCCAGACTTTTCTACTGGCGACGCCGCCGGGATCCGCGCTGCGATAGGTCACCTGGCCCAGCTTGGGCACAGCAATATTGCTCTGCTGACCGGCCGTTCCCATGTGGTTCCCTCAGCCCGGAAGTTAGCTGCCTTCCGTGAGGTTATGGACGAGCTATTTGACGTAGAAAACCCGTTAACGGCAGAGACTTTCTACACCTATGAGGCTGCGGCGGCGGCTACTGGCCCGCTTATTCGCGCCGGTGCCACGGCAGTGGTGTGCGGTTCTGACGTGCAGGCGCTGGGGGTAATTCGGGCTTTGCGCGACGCCGGATTAAGCGTTCCCGACGACGTCTCAGTAGTGGGTTATGACGACACCTTCCTTATGAGCCACGTGGATCCGGCCCTAACTACTGTGCGTCAACCGGTTAACGCCATTACTAACGCGGCCGTGCAAACCCTGTTTGACGCTATAGGTTCAGCCCGCACGCTTGTCCATGAGGATTACGTTTACAACCCTGACCTGGTGGTACGCTCCTCTACCGCGCCAATGCGACCGCGTTCCTAAGCCCCGTGGGCCTGACTGTTTTGCGCGCGGGCGGCGTTGTAGCGCCCTAGGGTTTCTAGCGCCGCGCACACTATCCCTGCTGCGCACACGAGCACCAGCCAAGAGTTTGCGGTTAGCGCTGCCAGGTCAAAAAAGCCGCGTAGCGGCGCCAACAACACCACAGCTAAAGCAGCGGCGCTCATTATGACCACTAGCGCGGCCCGCCACCACACCCAGGGGCGCGCCGTCAAAGACAGCAGCCACAGTCCCCCGGCCACAAGCACCAGGGTGCATACCGAACTGATTTGGTTACGGTTGGACCCCATCAAAATCAGGGTTAGCCGCGCACACAGCACCCCAACCACCACAATCACGCCGGCGGGCACAGACAATCGCAGCACGCGAGCCAAGAAACCAGCGCGGTAACGCTGATTAGTGGGCACCAGGGCCAGCACAAAGGCTGGAATACCAATGGTTAGTGAAGAAACAATGGTCAGCTGACGCGGCAGGAAGGGATAAACAAACCCAGTTATAGCCACTACTGCTGCCAGCAGCGCCGCCCAGGTGGTTTTGGTTAGAAACAGTGAGGCTACGCGTTCCATATTGGCAATTACGCGCCTGCCTTCAGCCACCACTGAGGGCAGGGCATCAAATTGGGAGTTAAGTAGCACCAGGCGCGAAACTGCTTTAGTAGCTGGGGCCGCATTCCCCATAGCGATACCCAGGTCAGCGTCTTTAAGTGCCAAAGCATCGTTGACGCCGTCGCCGGTCATGGCCACGGTGTGACCGCGAGATTTAAGGGCGTTAACGAAGGCACGTTTTTGTTCCGGGGTTACGCGCCCAAACACGGTGTGCTTTTCGAGCACGTCAGCTAAAGCCTGGGTGTCTTCAATGGCGGGCAGGGTGCGGGCATCAACCCCAACCGGTTCGCCACCGTCGGGGTTACGTAAACCCAGGTGCGCGGCAATAGCGGCCACAGTAACCGGGTTGTCACCGCTAATTACTCGTACTGCCACGCCTTGGCGCTTGAAATAATCCAGGGTTTGGGCGGCGTCGGGACGCACCTGTTCAGCTAGCACCACCAGCAGGGCGGCGGTTAGATCTTTTGGCAGCGTGGGGTTTTCACTTTGATCTAGCGCCTGGTTTGAGTGGGCTAGCACCAGCACACGTTTACCCGTGCCCGCCAGAGCTTTGACTCTCTCTAGTGCGGCGTTGTCAGTGCTGCCTAAGCCAGTGCCGTCAGAGTCCGCATTGTCCGCCTCCGTGCTGCCTGAGCCAGTGCTACCAGCCAGTACGATTTCGGGGGCTCCCAAAACATAGGCGCCAGCTTGGGTTTGCACTGCCGACCATTTACGAGCGGAGTTAAAAGCAATAGCGTAGCGGGCCTGGGCTGGTTCAAGGCCAGTTAGTCCAGCAGCGATAGCGCTGCCGGTAGCGTTAACCTCACTGCCACCCACCAGATAGGCCAAGGCAGCCCGAGCGGCGTCGTCGGCACTGGCCGGGACGACGGCGCCAGAGCCAGTCCCAGCGCTACCCCCAGCGGCGTCGTCGGCACTAACTTTGCCAGCGGCGGGGCTGCCACCATCACCATCAGCGCAAGCAGAACCCAAGCAGCTTTCAATATGGTCAAGCTCCACCGCGCCGCTAGTGAGCGTACCGGTCTTATCCAGGCACAGCATGTCCACGCGCGCCAGCACCTCAACCGCCGGCAATTCTTGCACCAGCACCTTACGTCGGGCCAAAGTCATGGCTGCCGCCGCGAAGTTAACCGAAGTTAGCAGCACCAGTCCCTGAGGCACCATACCCACCACTCCGGCCACGGCCAACACCATCGCAGCCTTCCACTGGCCACTGTCAAGTGCCTCGCTAATACCGCCCGCAACCCGCAGCTGCGACCACAGCAGCAGCAGCGTCATGGGCACAATAACCCAAGAAATCCAGGTCAGCACCCGGTTAGTGCCCTCTTGTAGCTCGCTGGTGACCACTGAATATTTACGGGCCTCCATAGCCAAACGGTTAGCGTAGGAGTGCTCCCCCACCGCTGTGACGCGGATACGGGCGCTACCGCCAATCACTGTGGTGCCGCTTAAAACCTGATCATTTTCGTGCTTACGCACCGCCACCGACTCGCCGGTAAGAATCGACTCATCAATTTCGCAGCCATTAGAGCTAAGCACCTGGCCATCTGCGGGCACTTGATCGCCGCTACGCAGCTCCAGCAACTCCCCCAGTACTACCTGGGAAACCTCAATGTCTTTAGCTTCCCCATCGCGAATAACATGCGCCGTAGGGGCCGCTAACACCGCCAAATTATCCAGGGCGCGTTTAGCTCGCAGCTCCGCAATAGTGCCGGTAAGCGTATTTAGTAGCAGCACAAAACCGAATACGGCATCCTGCCAAGAGCCCACCGCCAGCACCACCACCACGGCGCTAGCCAAGATCGCGTTAAAAATCGTAAATACGTTCGCCCGCAAAATCGCGACTATAGAGCGCGAAGAAGAGTTATCAAACTCGTTAGTTTCGTCTGCGGCACGCGCGTGGGCCACCTGTTTAAAACTAAGCCCTTGAGCTAAATAAAGCTCGTCTACTGCAGGCGGCGTATAGGAAGCGTGACCCACTCGCGCACTCATATTTTTCCTCTCTGTCAGCTTCAGCTGGCTTCTAGCCTCAGCCAGTTAGCTTTTAGCCTCAGCCAGCCAGCACCCTCAGCCAGTTAGCTTCAGTCAGTTAGCTTCAGTCAGTTAGCTTCAGTCAGTTAGCTTCAGTCAGCTTCAGGAATGTGACGGCGGGCAGACTCGGCGCTAACCGCCTGGCTTAGCGGCCCCTGCTTGCGCTGCATAGCGCGCGTGGCCAGCAGCGACGCCACCGCCGTAACCACCAGCGTCACCACAATCACTGCCAGAGAAAGCAGGTTCGAAGGCTCGGGCACAATCTCAATGGGCTTGCCGGAGTTAAGGAAAGACAGGTCGTTTTCGTGCAGGGCGTGGTTGATCAGCTTGAAACCAATGAAGCTCAAAATCACGGCCAAGCCGTAAGACAGGTAAATCAGGCGCTCCAGCAGCCCGTCAATCAAGAAGAACAGCTGGCGCAAGCCCAGCAGCGAGAAAGCGTTAGCGGCCATCACCAGGTAGGGCTCCTGGGTTAAACCGAAAATCGCGGGAATAGAATCAAAAGCGAACATCAAGTCTGCGCTACCCAAAGCGATAATCACCAGCAGCAGCGGGGTGATCATCAGCCGGCCACCGTGGCTAATAACCAGGCGGTTACCTACAAAACCCTCAGTGGTGGGCACCAGCTTACGCACCCAAGCGGTGAAGGTGTTTTCGTGGTACTCCTCGTCTTCACCCTCATCCTTTTTGTGTGCGCCTTCACGTACCTGGTTGATAGCGGTGTAAATCAAGAACGCGCCAAACAGGTAGAAAACCCAGCTGAACTGGGAGATCAGCACCGCACCCAAGGCAATAAAGACAAAGCGCAGCACCAGGGCAATGATGATGCCGTACATCAGGGCTTTTTGCTGGTATTCACGCGGCACCCTGAAGGCACCCAAAATAATGATAAAAACGAACAGGTTATCTACGCTCAAAGACCACTCGGTGAGCCAGCCGGCATAGAACTGGCCCGCATATTGGCCCCCGTAGATGGCCCACACCAGCACCCCAAACAGCACTGCCAGGCTGATATAGCCAATAGACCAGGTGGTGGCTTCTTTCATGGTGGGGGCGTGCGGCTTGCGCACATGGCCCACAATGTCCACCGTAATCAGCGCAACGATGATGGTGATTAGGCCAATCCAGCCAAGCAAATGGACGTGCACTTAGGTGCTCCTCCGGTACGTGTCGCAGGTATCGAAGGTCTCCTCCCGCCCGCTTAGCTGGGCCCGCGACGCCGGGTTCGCCTGCTGCAAACCGTGATGACGACGTCGTTGTTAGTGGAAGTACTCCCCTTATGGTCACTGTTAACTATACCGCGAGCGCGGGTGGGTTTTGGTGGTGGGTTTCTGTGGGGTTTGTTTGTGGTTTGGGTTACTTTTGTGGGTTTTGGTTTGTGGTGGGGTGTGTTTGGGGGTGGGTTTAGCTGACTTGGTTTATGGTGCGGAGTTCTTTTTTGAGGTCTTTTAGTTCGTCGCGTAGGCGTGCGGCGAGTTCGAATTGGAGGTTGGTGGCGGCGGTGTGCATTTGTTGGGTGAGTTCTTCGATGAGGTTGGTTAGGTCTGTGGTGGTTGCGTTGGGTTTGGGGGTGTCGCGGTGGGTTTTGGTGTTTTTGGGTTGGGTGGTTTTGTGGTTGTTGCGGTAGCCGGTGGCGAGGAGGTCTTGGGTGTCGATGTCTTCGCGGGCGAGCATGTCGGTGACGTCGGCGATTTTTTTGCGTAGGGGTTGGGGGTTGATGCCGTGTTTTTTGTTGTAGGCGATTTGTTTGGTGCGGCGGCGTTGGGTTTCTTCGATGGCTTGGTTCATGGCGGGGGTGATTTTGTCGGCGTACATGTGTACTTCGCCGCTGACGTTGCGGGCGGCGCGGCCGATGGTTTGGATGAGTGAGGTGGTTGAGCGTAGGAAGCCTTCTTTGTCGGCGTCGAGGATGGCGACTAGGGAGACTTCGGGTAGGTCTAGGCCTTCGCGTAGGAGGTTGATGCCTACTAGTACGTCGTAGGTGCCTTGGCGTAGTTCTCGTAGGAGTTCTACGCGGCGTAGGGTGTCTACGTCTGAGTGTAGGTATTCGACGCGGATGCCTCGGTCGGCCATGTAGGTGGTTAGGTCTTCGGCCATGCGTTTGGTGAGGGTGGTGATGAGGATTCTTTCGTTTTTGTTTATGCGTTGGCGGACTTGGTTGAGGATGTCGTCGATTTGGCCTTGGGTGGGTTTGACGATGATTTTGGGGTCGACTAGTCCGGTGGGGCGGATGATTTGTTCTACGGGGGTGTCTGAGCGTTGTTGTTCGTATTTGCCGGGGGTGGCGGATAGGTAGAGGGTTTGGCCGATGCGTTGTTCGAATTCGTTGAATTTGAGGGGGCGGTTGTCGGCGGCGGAGGGTAGGCGGAAGCCGTGGTCGATGAGGATGCGTTTGCGTGAGGCGTCGCCTTCGTACATGGCGCCGATTTGGGGGATGGTGACGTGGGATTCGTCGATGACTAGTAGGAAGTCGTCTGGGAAGTAGTCGAGGAGGGTGTGGGGTGGTTGGCCGGGTTGGCGGCCGTCGATGTGCATGGAGTAGTTTTCGATGCCTGAGCAGATGCCTACTTGTTGGAGCATTTCGAGGTCGTAGGTGGTGCGCATTTTGAGGCGTTGGGCTTCGAGGAGTTTGTTTTGTTTTTGTAGTTCTTTGAGGCGTTGGGTGAGTTCGGTTTCGATGCCTTGGATGGCTTGTTTCATGCGTTGTTCGCCGGCTACGTAGTGGGAGGCGGGGAAGATGTAGACGTTGTTGGTTTGGTTGATTACGTTGCCGGTGATGGGGTGGAGGGTGGCTAGGTTTTCGATTTCGTCGCCGAACATTTCGATGCGGATGGCGAGTTCTTCGTACATGGGGATGATTTCGATGGTGTCGCCGCGTACTCTGAATGTGCCTCGGGTGAAGTCGATGTCGTTGCGGGTGTATTGCATGGCGACGAATTTGTGTAGGAGGGTGTCGCGGTCGATTTCTTGGCCTACTTGGAGGGGTACCATGCGGGCTACGTATTCTTCGGGGGTGCCTAGGCCGTAGATGCAGGAGACTGAGGCGACGACGACGGTGTCGCGGCGGGTTAGTAGGGAGTTGGTGGCGCTGTGGCGTAGGCGTTCTACTTCGTCGTTGATGGAGGAGTCTTTTTCGATGAAGGTGTCGGTTTGGGGGATGTAGGCTTCGGGTTGGTAGTAGTCGTAGTAGGAGACGAAGTATTCGACGGCGTTGTTGGGTAGGAGTTGGCGGAATTCTGCTGCCATTTGGGCGGCGAGGGTTTTGTTGGGTTCGAGGATGAGGGTGGGGCGTTGGATTTGTTCGATTAGCCAGGCGGTGGTGGCTGATTTGCCGGTGCCGGTGGCGCCTAGGAGGATGATGTCTTTTTCGCCTGCGTTTAGGCGTTTGGTGATTTCGGCGATGGCTTGGGGTTGGTCGCCGCTGGGTTGGTAGGGGCTGATTACTTTGAAGGGGTTTTGGGCGCGGCGCAGGTCTGGCATGGCCCTATTTTATGGGGGGTTTGGGTGGGGGTGGTGGTTTTATTCTGGGCGCGCAGCCCTGTGGCTTGGTTTGGGGTTTGGGGGTGTGGTGGTTTGGGTTAGGGCGTTGATGGCTTGCCAGACTTTTTTGGTTTGGGTTTGTAGTTCAGCGGGGGTGGTGTTGTTGGTGATGATCCAGTGGTGGGGTGCTTGGGCGGCGATGCGGCGGCGTTGGGTGTCGCTGGCTTGGTTGGCGATGCGGGCTTTGGCTTGGGTGGGGTTTAGGCCGCGTTTGTTTAGGCGTTGTAGGCGGGTGTTTAGTTCGGTTTCTACTACGACGACGCCGTCGTAGGGCGGTAGGTTGCCCTCTAGGGCTTGTTCGGCTAGTAGGGGCACGTCGTAGATGGCGATGGGGGTTTTAGCTTGGGTTAGCTGGCTCCAGGCTTGGGCGGCGATTAGGGGGTGGGTGATGTTTTCTAGGTCGGTGCGGGCGGTGGGGTTGGTGAAGACGATTTTAGCTAGGGCGTCCCGGTTTAGTTGGCCGCTGTCGTCGATAATGTTGGCCCCGAAACGCTTAGCTACCTGGGTTAGGGCTTTGCTGCCTGGGGCTAGTAGGTTGTGGGCGATTTGGTCGGCGTCGACGACGGTGGCCCCCCAGGTGGCGAAGAGTTTAGCGACGCTAGTTTTTCCGCTACCGATCCCCCCGGTGAGGCCGACAATGAAAACCATTAGTTTTCTTCCACCCAGGCGGCCAGTGTGGCAGCTAGTTTAGGTACGTCCACGTCGGTGGGTACATGCAAAAACCCGGCTTTAGCCCCATAGGTTTTAGTGGCTTGGATGGCGCTGTAAAGCGTGGTGTTACAAACATAGGTGCCCGCATGCCAGGAGATAGCGGCGTCAAAGCCAGCGTTTTTTAGCTTACCTAGCAGGGCGGCGGTGTTGATGGTGGCAAACAGGCCGTCGGCGTCGGCAGGGTCTACCGCAGAGCGGGTGGGGCTAAAACCACTGTTATCTTGGCCTTCTTGCTCGTTAACGGCTATGCGTTCAACATGCAGCTGCCTGGCGGCAGCGTAAAGCCCGCAAGATAAAACAATCTGGGGGCGTTTAGCTTCAATCAGGGCCTGGATACGTCCGCGAGCGCCGGTGAAGGTTACTGGTAGTAGCTGTGCTTCTAGGCCCCTGCCAGAGTACTTGGCTTGTAGGAGCTCTACTAGGGCCTGGGTGGGGTTCACCGGGTTGGGGCCAAAGGGTTCAAATCCGGTGATAAGCGCGCGCGTCATGGTTTCACCCTAGCACCGCTTAGTTAACTAGCTGTAGTGGTTAGACTGGTTGTGGTTTCACCTGGCTATAAGTGCTTACCCTTTTGATCTAGATGCTCCCCCCGGGTGTGGTTTAGCTGTTTTGGGTTAGTTGGGTGACGAAGTTTTTGATTAGCGTCTGTACTTGCCTCCAGGTTTTAGTGTTTGGGGCGCTAAGCAGGCCGTGTACTGTGCCGGGGAGCATGTGTAGTTCTACCTGGGCGCCGCCGTCGACTAGTTCAAAAGCCCAGGTTTGGCCTTCGTCACGCAGCGGGTCGGCGGGGTTGATGAACACGATCACTGGCGGCATTTTTTTAGCTAGTGCCCGCGCGCAGGGGTAAGGGGTGAAGCTTGGGGTGCCTGGGGCGTAGTGGTGCCAGGCGTGGGTGGCGGCGGTTTTAGTCCATACTGGCCCGCGCGAGTATTGGTTGTAGGAGGCGGTTTTTAGGCGTGGGTCTAGGCAGGGTTCTAAAGCGATAAAGCCACTTACCCCAAGCGGTTTTTGGTTTTGGATGAGCCGGGCTAGTGTTTGGTAGCCAAGGCCAGCCCCGGCTGAGTCGCCGTAAATAAACACGGGCACACCGTAGGTGGCGGCGCGTTCTAAAACTGCCTCGCATTGGGCGGCGGCGTGGGGGTATTTAGCTTCTGGTGCCAGGGTGTAGTTGGGGCTTAGCACCACGGCGTCAAGTAGATCGGCTAGCTCTAAGTTACGGGCGTCGTCGAACCTGGCTCGGCCGCAAACGTAGCCGCCTCCATGTAGCGACACCACCACGCAGCGCGGGGAGCGTTCTTTACGTGACAAGATGCGCAGCTCTATTGCCGCGCTGTTTTGAGCCCCTGCTTTTACCGGCAGCTGGGTTACCTCAACTAGGTGGCCTGGCTCTAGTTGGGCCTGGGCGCCTAGTAGTTTGTCGCCGCGTTCACGTAGCGCCTGCACCTGCCAGGTGGTTTGGGGTGGGATACCTTTCACCAGGGCCGCTATTTCGGGGGCAATATAGGGGGCCGGGGCCGGCTTGGGTAGCGCGGCGAGGAAAGAGTTAACCGCCTGCTGGAATTTTTCGCTTTTATCGCGCCGCACGCAGTGGGTGGCGCCGCCGATCAAAGCCGTGCACACATTGGGGTTAGCGTATGTGGCCAGCTTCTCTAGGCCCGCCTGGCCGAGCAAAACGTCGGGGCCGTCACCGGTTAACACCAAGGTGGGTACTTGTAGCTCTTTGATTATTTCGCGCCCAGCCAGGCCCACCACCCCGGTGGCGATGAAGTCGCGGTCCACCTGGGTTTTGGCCTGTGCCCAGGGCCCGTATTCGCTTAGCGGCCAGTTGCGATAAGCCTGCTTGGCTAGCAGTAGGTTAGCGATGGCGCCGCTTTGGTCGCGGCTGATGTGTTCAAGGCCGCCCACAGACTCCCCCGCATTGTTTTTGTAGGTTGCCTCCTGGGTGGGGGTGAGCAGGGCGGGGTCTTCTAGCACCACTGCCCGCACCAGCTGGGGGTGGTCTCTGGCTACGCCGGCCGCTATCGCCCCACCCATAGAATGCCCAAAAAGCACCACCTGGCCGCCAATACTTTGGCTCGCCTCGACTCGAACTGTCTCAGCGGCGGCTTGCAGAGCGCTTTGGAAAGGGGCCTGTAACTGTTGGGGGCTAAAACGCGGCGAGAGGCCGTGACCCAAACTGTCTACCAGCACTACCCGCCACTGCTCACCCCAGCGTGTGGCAATATCGGCTAGTGAGGCGCCGTTGTCGCTAACCCCATGAAAAGCCACGATAGTGCCTTCAGGGTTAGTGGCCTGGTCAACGATAGTGCAGGATAAAACCTTGGGGTAGCTGGCCTCACTTAAGCAAGAGGCGTGGCCATTTGGGTGCGGGTCTTGGCCCTTTAGGTGCAGGTCCTGACCCTTTAGATGCGGCTTGCCGAGGGTATTAGGCATATCAAGCTCCATTGCAAACACCTACAAACACTTACAAACACCTACAGACACCTACAAAATCATCCCTTCCCTATAATTATTACATGGGGTTTTATAGGCAACGGACGAAATGTCAGTATCTGTAAGGACACACCACTACCGGACCACCCCCGCCAAACCCCTGCTGTTCCCCTACCAGATCCTTTACCAGGCCCTCTACCTGGGATCACTTTTTAAGCCGCGCGGCCGGGCACGGCAAACCTTGCGCGCACCCACCAGGCGACCAGTCAAGGTCAGCAACGCCCCCGGCTCATCTGCCTCTCCCCTGCCCTGGCCCCAGGGGATAAACTTTCCCAGCCTTTGCTGCCATAGCAGCCAAGTAGTCCTTGCGTGCCAGCCTTAAACTACGACGACGGCGCTCGCCCTTGGCTGAGACGTTAGCTTTCGTGGGCTAGAGAAACTACCTGTTTTTCTAGATCAAAATAGATAACCAATAGTTCATCAGTTAGTTCAGGATTGAAGCTTAGATCAAGGACGAAAGCTTGCTGGCCTGTTTCTTCATCAAGCAAACTGCCAAAACGCACGATTTTCAAGAAATCTACCATTTGCGCAAATGACATTGCCCCCGGGTCACATGAGGGGAACAGTTCCGCTAGAGTATCTGGGTCTAGCTCGCCTCGGTGGTACTCCATGAAATATGCGACAGTCCCATAGTGACTGGCATCCTTACTTGACAGCGTCTGTTTCAAAAATTCTTTAGCAGTTGCACGCAACGTGTCTACCTCATCTAGGGTTGAGGCAATTAAAGCCATTGCCGCATCATTAGAGGTTAGCTCTTCATCAACATCCAAATAGAAGGAAGTTCCAGCTTCTTGCGGGGAAAGAAAAATCTCTTCCCCTGCCTCATATTCAATACCAGGATATTTGCTGCTCTTTAAAAACATTAGATCCTCCATGTCAAGCAGGGCTTCCTTGGCCTCGCACTCGAAGCGCTTTACACTCTAACATAGCCAACTAGTATTTTTAAGGCAAATGCTCCCTACAGTAATTAGCGCAAACTCTATTGTGGCACACCATAGATCTCCTCAACCTGCCAGCCACTACCGTTATATGACAAAGTAACTAATGCCGCCCATTTACTTTGTTTAACATCAACTTTTGATCCGTCACCGAGATATTCAATGCCACCAGTTTGGTAATACCAAAGCTCGACAACAACTTTATCTTTAACATCTTTACGCACCCAAGCATCCGTAAACGTTACATGCATTTCATCAACCCAGCCACCATCAGCATGTAATTTCTGTATAGCTGCCGGAGTTGTGGCACAAGATTTATGAGTCCCTTTACACAGAGTCTTATATTCTTCAACTTTTCCCGTAGAAAATGCGTAATTATATAAGTCAACCGCATACTTAGCCGTGGCCACAGCTCCTTCATCAGTGTTTTGCGTGATTTCGTCAGGCCTGATTGGGGCTTGCATTTTCAAAGCCTCACTACGTTTCTTCGCCTCCTGTGGCGTAGGTATCCATTTCACCGAAACAGAAGGCACCGGCGTTGATGTCGGATTCACTGGAGCCGCGCCTCTCACCCCTGCACGGCTCGCACTTGTTGCACTTGCACTGGCCACACCGACCAAAACCTGCCCAGTATGAGTCTCTCTGAGGTTATAGAAAATTGCACCACACAAAGTCACACTGACACAAAGCATAAAAACTACCGTCACCCGCATAGGCAGCCAACTGATTTTCAATCGTTTCATTAAGGTCAGCCCCATTAACAAGCTAAAAGCTTTTAGTGTTTTTCTTCAACATAAATCTCCTGCACTTTCCATTCAACGCCATCAAATTTCAAGGTAACTAAAGAGGCGAACTTACCAGCAGAAATATTTTGAAGCTCACCTTGACCAGAGTGCTCTTGACTAGCATTACGGTAAAACCAAAGCTGTACAACTACATTCTTAGTAACATCTTTGCGAACCCAACCGCTAACAAAAGTCACCTGTATTGGATCTACCCAACCACCATTTTGATGCATCTTAAGTGCGTCCACCGGAACCTTAACGCACGATTTCCTATCGCTAATGCACAGAGCTTTATACTCATCTACATTTCCCGTAGCAAATGTATAGTTATATAACTCAATCGCATACTTGGCCGTGGCCACAGCGCCTTCATCAGTGTTTTGCGCGATTTCTTTAGGCCTGACCGGTGCCTGTATTTTCAAAGCCTCAGCGCGCTTCTTGGCCTCCTGGGCCGTAGATATCCACTTAACCGAAGCAGAAGACGTTGATGTTGATGTTGGCGAAATCGTGACACTCACACTAGCCACACTGCTACCACCAGGTAAAGCTTGCCCAGCATGAACCTCCTTGAGGCTATAGAAAACCACACCACACAAAGTCACACTGACACAGAACACTAAAACAATCACTATCCGCACAGGCAGACAAGTAATTTTCAAGTTTTTCACTGAAATCGCCCTAGATAAACTAACAGCTTTTACTTATCGTCTTCAATGTAAATTACCTCTACTTTCCATTCAGTTCCATCATATTTGAGGGTTAGCAGCGCTACGCATTTTGTTGAAGCAATTAACTTTCTTTCACCAGTTCCACTATATTCAATGGCTTCTGGCTGATAATAGCGTAGTTGAACAACTACATCTTTAGCGTCTTTCCTAACGTAACCTTCAGTGAAGACTACATTTATTGGTGACACCCAGCCACCTTTACTATGCAATCGTTGAACACTAGCTACGGTTTTAACACAAGACCTTTTTTCACTAACACACAGTGACTTATATTCATTAACATTCCCAGTCGCATAGGTGTAGTTATATAGCTCAATCGCATACTTGGCAGTAGCCACAGCACCATCATCGGTATTCTGCGTAATCCCTTCCGGCTTAGCCGGGAGCGGCATACTCAAAACCTCAGCGCGCTTCTTGGCCTCCTGGGCCGTTGGCGTCCATTTAACCGAAGCAGAGGGCGCCGGCGTCAGTGTTGGTGAAACCGTAGCGCTAACCCCTGAGCGGCTCGCACTTGTCACACTTGCGCTGGCTGCGCCCCCATAAGGCAAAGCCTGCCCAGCCTGAGCATCTTTACCAGCATAGAAAACCATGATGCATAAGCCAGCACTGATGCAACTTACTAAAGCAGCAACTACCCATGCCTGTAGCCAACCAATTTTTAATCTCTTCACTGAGCTCACCCCTATTTTCAGAGTTAAACTGCTACCTAGGTTTATCTACAGGCGGCTCAATCGTGGGCGAAGGCTCATAGCCGGGCACCACCCCGTACGAATCTGGTAAATATAAATCGAAATATGTACTAAATTCATGGGTGGTAATCGTGCCACGTACAGTTTGCCAAGCTCCACCAACTAAACGCCAGCGAGCAACCCATACCACAGTTAACTGGACCCGGAAATTATTACCAGTATCCTTGAATTGATGAACGATTCCACCTGCTGGAGGTGGAGACCCTGGGTAGTCAGTTTCTTGGATTACCCCATCACCAAAGTCCCAGATGTATTTAACTGGACTGGCTTCAATTTCTACCTGACGGCCTAACAGGTTAGAAGTAATGGACTGTTTATTCCCGCTAGTCCAAAACGTAATATCGTGATCAATTACTAATGTTCGTCCAGCTGGATAACGTTCAACACCGCTGCCTTTTACGAATAATTTCGCAACTTGCTCACGTGTAACCACAAACGGTTTAGCCTGCACAGGTGCACCTTCACCTTGAGGTCGACCAGGCACTACCTCACAACTGTCGTAGCGTGAGGGATCTAAATCGCTACCCTCAAAAACAACCCCTTCTGCTGCGCCACTTCCATAGCACCGCAACACAGGCTTAGCCGCACCTTCTTGCGCTTGTTCTGGCAGCTCTGAGCTACCAGTAGCCCCAACAAAGCCAGGAGCACTATCCTTTTGCTCAGCTTCAACAACAACATGCCTGCCCGAATTATCTATTTGCCCATCAAAATTCCCGTCCGCATAAGCAAAACTAGACATTCCAAGACAAATAACTAGCAAAAGCAGGACACGTAAGTTAGCGCTTCTCAACGTAGATCATCTCCACTTGCCAGCTACTACCATTATAAGACAAACTAACTAGTGCGGCACGTTTCCCCTGTTTTAGGTCTAAATTAGAACCAGTACCAGAATATTCAAACCCGTCACTTTGGTAATACCATAATTGGACAATAAGTTCATCCTTAATATCTTTACGAACCCAACCGCTTGTAAAAGTCACCTGTAATTTATCAACCCACCCACCATTAGCGTGCATTTTCTTAATAACATCTGGGGTTGTGGCACAGGATTTATGGGTTCCTTTACACAACTTTGCATACTCATCTACATTCCCTGTAGCAAACGCATAGTTATATAGCTCAATGGCATACTTGGCTGTGGCCACAGCACCATCATCGGTATTCTGTGTAATCTCTTCCGGCTTAGCCGGAAGCGACATATTCAAAGCCTCAGCACGCTTCTTGGCCTCCTGTGCCGTAGGCGTCCACTTCACCGAAGCAGAAGGCGCCGGCATTGATGTCGGCGTCGCTGAAACCGTGCCTCGCACCCCTGAGCGGCTCGCACTTGCACTGGCCACAGCGCTCCCGCCAGGCAAAGCCTGCCCGGCCTGAGCATCTTTACCACCATAAAAGTCCACAAAGTACCAGCCGGCGCTGACACACAGCACCACTACCAGCACTACTCGCACCAGCGGCCAGCGGTCTTGCGGTTTAATGCGCAGCCAGGGTGGCAGCCCACTTCCAACCCGCTTTTTCTTGTGGCCCGCAATGCTAGTCTCACCACTGCCCTTAGCGCCGCCCTCAAGCTGAGCCTCACCGCGAGTCTCAGGCGCAGCCTCATCTTCACCAAATTTGGCCGCACTAGGTTCAGCCGCCGGCAAGACGGCTGGCTTATTTTTAAATCCCTTCATTGGGATCGCCCCCGTGTTTCAACTGGTGAACAGGGTCGACACACAACTTAGTGCGCCAACCAGTTCAAAACAAAGTTGAATCAGAGTAGCGCACATCACTTTGATTACACAAGGGAATCTGACAATCTGTGGATATTGCATGTAGTTCTAGCATGCATCTAACCCTTACTCAAAAACCTGACGGCAGCCCTGCGCCCCTTTTCAATCTTTTCAAGCTCACGCCCCTCTACTGCGCTTGACGACACCCAGCGCTTAGCAAACAGCTCCTGCGCCGCCTGGATTATCAGCCCACACGCATAGGGATCTTTTTCTTGCCCAATGGCCCTGGCAAACACCGCCCTGGTTTTTAGCCTAAGCTCCTCCCCTTGAGCGCGGTGGAAGGACATTTGCATAAGACTAGCCGCGCCCCAAGCCCGGCACAGTGCGTCGTCGTCGTTAAAAAGCACCCGAGCCAAAACGTCAATCTCACCTGCGCCACCAACCCAGCCCAAAGCAATAACCACTTTGCGGCGAAGCTGAGCCTCCCCGGTAGCAAGCAGGGCACAAAGCGGCCCCACGAGCTTGTCGCAGTAGGGCGCATAGAAATCTAGGTGCCTTAGTTTGGACAGCACTTCAGCTGCCAGGGCGGCGGTAAGCACCCGGATTTTCTCCTCCCCTCCCCCAGACAGCTGCGCCAACAGGAAGTCGAGCCCCGCCTGCCCGTGCTTGTCGAAGCGGCCAGCCAAATAGACTTCTTTGCCTGCCCGCCAGTGCGCACAGATAAGCTCGTAGTGCGCGGCAATGTCCTGGGTTTTGTCGTCTCCCTGCCCCATGGCCCCCCTCCTTACGTCATTGGTGCCGACGGCGCACCCAGCCAGTATTTATCGCCAGCCTAACGCATAGGCGCAGGTGGCAGACTCATTGCGGGCCTTAGCTGCGTGCCCGCCCTAGTATGAGCCCAGGTATATACCCGAAAAGGATTTAGACATGTCCATTGAAATGAGCCTAGCTAAACTCAGTCAGCGCCTAGTGCCACCAATTCTTAACTCGCAGGCGGCCACGCGCTTCGCCGCCCTGCACCCCCTGGCGCCCACCCCTGCCCCGTTTTGGATACGCCGGCGTTTTTATCTAAGCACCCACGGCCCACTGACCTGGGTCACCCTCAAGCGCCCGGCCGCAAAATTTCAACAGGCTCACCGCCCCCGCCAGGCTGACCCAGATCTGCACCCTGATTTAGATCCCCTGTTGGCGCCAGCTGATACCGCACTGATTTATCTACACGGCGGTGCCTATGTCCAGGCCATGTCTGCTTTCCAGTGGAATATTGTGGCTGGGCTGGCTGACCGCACGAGTTTGCCGGTGCTTGTGGTGGATTATCCACTGGCTCCCGCCCACTGCGCCCAGGATGCGTTTGCGCTGACGAACGCGGTTATAGACTATGCGCAGCTGCTCTATAAGCGTGTCATTTTGGTTGGCGACTCTGCTGGCGGCGGCCTGTGTGCCTCCCTGGCAATGCAGCGCCGCGACCTGTCTTTAAGCCAGATTGATGGCTTGATTTTGTACTCGCCGTGGGTTGATGTGACCATGACCAACCCGGATATTGCCGCCATTTTGCCTCGCGACCCGATGCTTGGGGTGCCCGGCCTGAAATGGGCAGGGCAGGTTTGGGCCGGCAAGCTGGCAACTAAGGATCCGCGCATCAGCCCTCTATATGGCTCATTTGACCGCTTGCCCCCCATGCGTGTTTTCGCAGGCAGCGACGATATCATCACGCCCGATGTCGTAGAGTTTGCCCGCCGCGCACTGGACGCGGGGGTTGACGTCAAGCTGCGTTTTGAGCCTGGTGCCTTCCATGTTTATGTGGCCGGGGGCCCACTTATCCCCGAGGCTAGGCTGGCATTGGATTATTCGGCCCAGTTCATCAACCAGATCAGGGGGCTTTAAGGGATTTTTACAGACTTTAAGTAGGCGGCTTTCAGTGGGAGGTTTTAAGCCCCTTGGGTTAAGGGCCCCTTGGGTTAGTACCGGAGTAGGCACGGCAGTGGGTCCAACGCCGACGGCGCCGTTGGGTTCAGTCTCGGCGACGGCAAGGCCCAGCTCGCTGCCGTTACCTACAAAATTGTCCGTCGCCTATAAAAACAGTATTGAAAAATCATAGGCGACGGACGATTTTACCTGTAAATCTCAGGCATAGGCCTTCAGATATACCTCAGGTAAAGACTTCCAGACCAGGCTTCAAGCCGGGAACAGGCCTACTCCTGGGACAGACCTACTCCTGGGACAGGCCCACCTCCCCCAAGTTCCTGAAGCGCTCCGCCTGCATTTACAAGGTCGCCCCGACCTCTCGCAGCGCCTCGGCAACGGCGAGCGCGTCCTCCTCGTTCAGGTGCCCGTAGCGCATCTGGCCCGCGAACGCCTCGGTGGGCACGACAAGCGTCTTAGAGCATCTGGCAACCGAGGGCTTGCCCAGCCCGGCGTCCTTCCATCCGCGCAGGCACACCTCGCCGGGGAAGTCGAGGCGCGGGCCATGGCCGGTCACTTTAACGGCGAGGACGACCACCCTCCCACCGTCGACGGCGCCGATCACGACCAGACGTACCTTCGCCACGCCGGGCTGATCCTCGTACTCGAAGGACATCTGCCAAACGTCGTAGGGACGCGGTACGCTCTCAGCCGTCATCCTCGTCCCTCCAGGCGGCAGGAACGACGAGGCGGCCGTCGCTTACCTCGGCCACGGCGATGTCGGAGTTATCGAAGTTGATCCTCGGTTGGAGCCGCACGTCAAAGGGGAAGCCCTTGCACTGGTTGAACATGCGCACGAACACCTTGATCGCGGCTGACGGCGTCATCCCCAACGCCTCCGCGTTTGCCTGGAAGTCGAGCTTCTCCTGGAGGTCGATCTTCGTATTGAGTGATGCTGTTGCACTCATCATGGCACCTTTCTTTTTCTTTGAAAGATACCACGTTAGACCACTTTAGACCACATTGACGGATTATCCGACGCTGCGCACGCGCACGCACCCAGCACGGTATCCATCGAGCCAGTCGGTAACGTCAATAACACCTACGCCATCGAGGGGCGTGTTTCCTCCGACGACGGCACAGAAGCCTTAGCCACGACCGACACCGTGCTGTCACAGAAGGACGAGGCCAATGGCAAGCTTGGTTGGTGGCACATTGACGCCCCATCCTTCGGATCAACAGTCACCCTCATGGAGTTAGACAACCTTCGCAGCGTGCGGGTCGGCGACGTATCGATCGATAACCCCCAAGGCTGGTACTACCTATTCCCCGGCAGCTACCGCATCGAAGCAGTCCCCCAGAACCCGGACTACTGGACAATCAAATGCGAACGCCCATTAACCGACGGCGCCACCCCCACAATGGAGTGCACCCACAACAGCTAGCGGACCATCAACCTTCCCCTGCCACACATAGCCAGGACCACGCCGGACACCCCTCTCGCATCCTCACGCGAGGTAGACACGCGCCTCCCAGGGTTCCAGAACGCCGGGAACCTCTCGCTCAGCCTCGGACAGGTCCCGGTTGGACAGGATGAGCTCGCCGCTCACCCCGCGCGCGACCTCGCCCAGGGAGGCGGGCTGAGAGGACAGATTGACCAGGATCGTGGCCACGGCCTCGTCGAGGGTGCGCCGGTAGGCGAAGACTGCGGGCGAGGGAGTAACGATGCGCTCGAACGAGCCCGCCGCAATGACGGGCAGGCCGTGGCGGATATCCGCGAGCGCCCGATAGTAGGAGTACTCGGATGAGGGGTCACCCACCTGGGTGGCGGCGTTGATCTCCGTGTAGTTCGGGGTGACGCCGATCCACGGGGTGCCGTCGGTGAAGCCCGCGTTCGGCCCCGCGTCCCATTGAACGGGGGTACGCCCGTTGTCGCGGCCGGTGGAGCGCATCCCGGCCAGGACCGACTCGGGATCCTCCCCCGCCGCCACGGCCTCGCGGTAGTAGCGCAGCGCCTCCACGTCACGGAAATCGTCGAGGCCATGGAAGACCCCGTTGGTCATGCCAAGCTCCTCGCCCTGGTAGACGTAGGGGGTGCCACGCAGCATGTGCAGGGCGGTGG
>ERZ773212.19-NODE-19-length-94942-cov-101.574167_pt1 | contig 94942 bp, 95 predicted proteins | sample MGYA00581005_ERZ773212 | MGnify/ENA primary metagenome ERZ773212 (study PRJEB29015, sample SAMEA2738154) | human oral metagenome | biome: human oral; feature: human-associated habitat; material: saliva | place: China | collected 2196 ... | reverse complement strand
ACAGGTCAATCCGTGAAAATCCGCGATTCCGGACACACTTTTTGACCCTTAACCCGTCATTGCTTTTTCTTGCTGACAGTAGGCGCATGCACAATAACTCCAACACCTACCCCGACTCCCACTCCCGAACCTGAAGCTGCACCCGCTCCCGCACCGGCACCAGAATCTGAATCTCAGTCGGAAGAAAACAGTGAGGAAGCCGAAGCACCCAGCCGACGAGTCCAGTTCTGTCTACTACAGCAACTGCACTGAAGCTTGGAATGCTGGAGCTGCCCCTATTTACCGTGGCGAGCCCGGTTACCAAATTGATTTAGACCGCGATAAGGACGGCATTGCTTACGAAAAGCGCCCCTCACGTCGTCGCTAGCTGGTAACTAGCTAACTGATCACTATTCACTAGCAGCCTATGAAAGGCTAGAGATTTTAGAGGCTCATGAGGCATAATGGAGGCAGCCAGCCCCCGCGAGGGGACTGACTACCTCCGACCACTGTTGTTTTAGTTCTTGAGCAGTGGCGTGAGGGCTACAATCAAAGCCGCTAGGGCCTGGATGAGAGCAGCGACAGTTGCGATGTCAACGCTCTTCTTCCGGGCCTTTCGCTTACCTTGACCAGTCTTGGACTTGCCAGACAATGAGCCCACCTCCTCTCAAACCCCCAATCGCTTCCCAGCCATAAGCCACTAGAAGATGTACCGGGAACGTTGGCCGCTTAAAAGAGGGCAAAATAAGCCTAGCAAGCCCTTGGCAAGTGGTGGTTCAAAATTAGAGCAGCGTTTTAAGCTCACAGCCCAGAAAAAAGGCTGGAGGCAGTAAATAAGCGTGAGGCATAATGGAGGCAGCCAATCCCCTATTTAAAGAGGACTGACTGCCTCAGCCACTGCTACTTAAGAGCGATGAGCAGTGACGCGAGGGCTCCAATCAAAGCCGCTAGGGCCTGGATGAGAGCAGTGACATTCGCGGTGTCAATGTTCTCCTTCCGGGCCTTTTGCTTACCTTGACTAGTCCTGGACTTGCCGGACATAAGCCCACCTCCCTTCTAACCCCAATCACTTGCCAGCCATAAGCCGCTAAAAGAGGTGAGCTGGTAGTGTTGGCCGCTTCAAAGAGGGGCAAGCTAAGCCTAGCTCAAGGTTGCGTGCGGTTCGAACAAATGTTGCTACCAAAATCAGCATGTTGCGACGGCGCAAATCTAGCAGCCACTAAGGCTACCCACTGTTTGGTGGTACTTACTCTTTATAGGTAGCAGACACTTTCATAATAACTACCACTATCTGTGTAGCAACAAAGTCCGCCAATGGCCAAAAAATCAATGACTTAATATACTCCGAAGGACTTGTCAACCCTTCACCATTCTCATAAATTCCCGAAAATGAGGCAACATACACCGAAACCAGCCAGGGACTAATTAATATTAGAACCCCAAGGGCATCAACACACTTTATCCAAAAAGCTAAACTGTTCCGCTTCTTCTTAACCATTTGGCACACCTCCTTACCTGTGCCACTGGTGTCACATCAGCACATAGAACAATGTCGCAAGCTGACATAGCTAACGCAACAATGCTCTAATTATTAATAAAATCCCTGCAAAACCCACGCAAATAAGCCCTATAGGGGTGATCATAATTAAGTAACCTGCAACCATCCAGGACAAGCTATCGCCACCATCGCCATGATCTCCCGGAACAGTACTAACAAAGCAGGCCACAGCAAATGGACTCATTATTAAAACAAACCCAACCAGTGCGCTACGTACTGCAACTATATGCAGTATCTGCCGCTTTCGTTCGTGTTTACCCACAGGAAGTTGGGCAGCTGACTGCTTAGGTATAACAAAGTTTTTATCAAAATTAGCTACCATCTGATTCCCGATCAACCACTTTCGAAATTCTTATCTTTTGTAGTTACTACAACATTAAGCCCCCTAAACCATACCAATATTTCAGTACAGCTTTTATTACTTTAGACAAAGCATACCTTCATAATTGTAGATATAATTGGAGCTTTAATCTGTCGGTTCCGAGGAGTGCTTAGGTCAGGGCGTTCAAATATAGTACTAAATGTATCGAGATCTTTCAGGTGAACGATATATGAATCCTCATCATCGAAAGACCTCAGTCCTTACCTAGCCACGATGCGCCGACCCCTGCACACCACCCCCACACCCTCGAACGCGAAGAGCTACCAAATCAGCAACTATAAGAAATAAAAACCCAAAAGGTACCAATATAAAAAAAGACATTAAAAACACCAAGAGTGCCCAACCTACACCACCGCTACCTCCTTCAGAAACAAGGAGAGTAACAATGAACATTACAAATGGACTAACTATCAGAAACAGGCCAATCCTGACAAATACAGTTGAAAACGCTGTTAAGATTTCGCATTTCTGACGACCTAATTCCCGCGAACTCCTACCTATCCGGGCAACCTTTTCGGACCTAGCCAGTTTTTCATTAAACGCTTTTTCCGACTGGCCATCAGGACTTGATGCATCATCAATCAGAGACAGCGTACCGAATTCAGCATCAGCTTGATCATTATTCATTTTCTGATCAGCTTTCCTGTAAACAAGATGAACTATCCCCTATTGCAGATACGACCCATACACGAATAAAATCCTCGCCAACACTAATACCGAACCAAATCTACTTACACAGATTCTCGCCAAAATCAAACATAATTAGTGCAACAACAGATAACAAAAGCCCTATTGGAAAAAAAGTCATAAACATAAAAAAAATCTCCCAAGCTAAGTCATCTCCACTATCACCATGACCCCCTGGAAGAAGAGCAATAATATAAATAAATGGGATCAAGAGCATGATCACTCCCGGAATACCCAGGCAGAGTGCTGCCGTAAAGTAATTCTTCCGTTCACGCTCCCCTTCGGAGGGAAGTCCCATTTCCTGCGATAATACAACTGGAGGCGCTGGTCGTAGCTTAACCGGAGAAGCTTGTTTACTTATCCACTGCGACCTAGCCAGCTTTTCATTAAACGCCTTTTCTGACCGACTCTCACACATTTATTAGACCTCTTTAATACCAGTGCATACTCGAAACTAAATTACTCTTTGACCATGGCACCCAGACCCATCATAGCTACCGAAATATAAGATACAACAACCCCTATCGGCGTAATAGTTATGAACGCCCCGAAAGCCCTCAAATCCCAGCCATCACCATTAATACCATGATCTCCCGGCACGCCCGCAATAATACCGAATAAAATAAATGGACCGAAGATCAGAGCTATTGCCGGAATAGCAAAACAAAGCGCCAGCATAAATAAAATCAGCCGCTTACGCTTACCCTTAGCAGAAAGCACCTTTTTTGGCTGCGGCACAAAAGGCATTGGTTGCAGCAAAACCTGCGGCACTTGCCCGCTTATCTGCTGCGACCTAGCCAGCTTTTCATTAAATGCCTTTTCTGACTGACTCTCACACATTTATTAGACCTCTTTAATGCCAGTGCATACTCGAAACTAGATCACTCTTTAACTTTGGCAGCCAGACCCAACATAGCTGCCGAAATAACGTATACAACAAGCCCTATCGGAGTAATATATACGATCGAGAAAAAAGCCCTCGCATCCCAGCCATCACCATTAATACCATGATCTCCCGGCACACCCGCAATAATGTAACCCAAAATAAATGGACTGAAGATCAGAGACACTGCCGGAATACCAAAACAAAGCGCAAACATATAGAAAATCAGCCGCTTACGCTTACCCTTAGCAGAAAGTACCTTTTTCGGCGGCGGCACAAAAGGCATTGGCTGCAACGAAACCTGCGGCACTTGCCCACTTATCCGCTGCGACCTAGCCAGCATTTCCTTTAAAGCCTCCCCGGGCTGCTTCTCAGGTATTTCCTGTTCCATCAGCTACCACTCCGTCCACTCAAAGCAGTCACAACCTCATTCACCAAAGTTACCACCAACCATACTCACCACAAGGACACGTATTCATAACAAGCACCTAACGCAGACACATACTGTTTCGAATAGCCATTGCAAACATGAAAGTTAAAATTCCCAATGGACTAAGCATTAACGATACCCCCGCAACAGCAAGATACCTATAAATCATATTCAATCACTTTCATTTGCAAGCAATTTCATCCTACTAGCTAAGTCCATTTCCCTTCTAACCACAATCACTTACCAGCATAAACCGTTAAAAGAGGTGAGCTGGTAGTGTTGGCCACTTCAAAGAGGGGCAAGCTAAGCCTAGCTCAAGGTTGCATTCGGTTCGAACAAATGTTGCTACCAAAATCAGCATGTTGCGACGACGCAAATCTAGCAGCCACTAAGGCTACCTGCTGTTTTGTGGTACTTACTCTTTATAGGTAGCAAACACTTTCATAATAACTACCACTATCTGTGTAACAATAAAGCCTAGTAGCGGAAAATTAATCAATGCACCCATATATCTCGTAGGATCTACAGAAGCTCCACTATCCCCATAAATTCCAAAAAACGAGGTTATATACACCATAGCCACCCAGGGACTAGCTAATATTAGAATCCCAAGAGCGTCAACACATTTTATCCAAAAAACTAAACTGTTATGTTTCTTATCGGTCATTTGCTGCTCCTCCTTTGGTACACCGTTAGTATTACATCGGCACATAACAGCACATACTGTGAGCTGATACAGCTAACGCAACGACGATCTAGTTACTAATAAACCCCCGGCTAAGAGCACAAAAATAAGCCCTACAGGGACGTAAAAAAATAAGAGGGCGATACAAAACCAGCTAAAGCTGTCAACATCATCGACATGAGCCCCTGGAACAGCAGCAAGACCGCTAGCAACAAATGGACTCATTATTAAAACAAATCCAACCAGTGCGCTATGTGTCGCAACTATACGCAGGATCTGCCGCTTACGCTTACCCTTAGCAGAAAGCACCTTTTTTGGTGGCGGCACAAAAGGCACTGGTTGCTGCATAGCTGGAGGCACTTGCCCGCTTATCCGCTGCGACCTAGCCAGCTTTTCATTAAACGCTTTTTCTGACTGACTCTCACACATTTATTAGACCTCTTTAATGCCAGTGCATACTCGAAACTAGATCACTCTTTAACTTTGGCAGCCAGACCCAACATAGCTGCCGAAATAACGTATACAACAAGCCCTATCGGAGTAATATATACGATCGAGAAAAAAGCCCTCGCATCCCAGCCATCACCATTAATACCATGATCTCCCGGCACACCCGCAATAATGTAACCCAAAATAAATATACTGAAGATCAGAGACACTGCCGGAATAGCAAAACAAAACGCCAGCATAAATAAAATCAGCCGCTTACGCTTACCCTTAGCAGAAAGCACCTTTTTTGGCGGCGGTACAAAGGGCATTGGTTGCTGCATAACTGGAGGCACTTGTCCGCTTATCTGCTGCGACCTAGCCAGCATTTCCCTTAAGGCCTCTCCAGGCTGCTTATCAGGTATTTCCTGTTCCATCAGCTACCACTCCGTCCGCTCAAGGCACTCGCAAGTGATTTGATTACGTTTGATTGCAACTGCCGCCAGGGCACCCTGCTTTGGGGGCCCTGGCGGCTAGTCTATCGCGCAAAGCTCATTCCACTTGGCGCATTAGCGCCGAGAGTAGCTCAGTGTGGGCCTGTGGCCAGCCCACCAGCACGCTGCCGGGGTAGCGCGCATCCAAAGGCGTGCCGTCCAGGCGAGTAAATGTCACGCCGCTTTCTACACAGATCAGGTACGCCGCCGCGATGTCCCAGGGAGATACCCACATGTGCACAAAGGCGCCAGCCCTGCCGGCGGCCACCTCCACACATTCAAGCGCCGCCGAGCCGTAGCGGCGGTGTCCGCGTGATTCCACCAGGCAGCGCGTCAATCGCGGCAAAGCCACGATTTCCTTAATGTCGGTGATGATCACAACCTCACGCCGCCCACGCGTCTCATTGACCCGCGCCAGTGGCTGCCCATCACAGTAAGCCCCCTGCCCAGCGATAGCCGTATAGGTGAGCCCAGCGACGACGTCGACCACTACCCCCAGCACCGGGCGCCCATCCTCGCACAGGGCCAAAGAAATGGCGTAGTCGCGGTGAGTGGTTACGTAGTTCATGGTGCCATCAATGGGGTCAAGCACCCACACCCGCCCCGCAAATGAGCTGACAGAATGGCCTTCCTCCCCCAGTAGCGGGTAGCCCGTGGCCGCCACCAGCTCCTCACTGATGTAGGCCTCAATGCGCTTATCCACCGCCGTAACCAGGTCATTGCGGTTGGATTTGGTTTCAACATCCAGCTCAAAACCGGGATCTAGGACAGTCTGGCGCACCCCAGCCAGCAAGTCGCAGACTAGCTCCAGCAAATCCTCTAAAGCCAGATCCTTAGCTTCACTCGCTTTATCAGCCGCCATTTTTAGCCTTCTTTCTCGCCTTGGATGTCTTCGCCGTCTTTGCCGTCAGCGCCAGCAAAAGCCCGGTCGGCACGGATCATGCGCTCCTCAAACAGCGCCACCAGCAGCAAGCAGGCCAAACCAACCGCCGCTGAAATAATCAGCACCGTAAAGGTAGAACCCCAACCGTGCAGGTTGTAGCCCAAAATGTTGAGCCCATCCTTCTCAGGGTCAGCGATATAGCCCAGCATCACCTTGGCCATGGAGTCACCAAAGATGTAACCAAAAGCGCGCGGCACAGCGTTAACCACCACCGTGGCAGTCTTAGGCGCAAAGCCAATCACGCAAATACCAATCAGAGTTACCGGCCCAAAGATCAAGAAACCGATAAAGAACAAAGACACGTAGACCGCCGTCGGCGTAGTGGCCTGGGAGTAGGTGAGAATCGGGATAATCACCAGGCCCAAACCAATTGCGGCGGTAAACGCGCGCCTACCACCCAAACGGTCAGAGAAGTAACCCCACAGTAGCGAGCCAGCCAAACCACCCAGCTCCAGGCCAACCGTAGAGTTAACCGCCCACTGCTTGCTAAAGTGCAGCGCCTCAGAGGTGTAAAGCACGTTCCAGTTATCAATACCGATACGCACCGAGTAAGCCGCCACGTTTGCAATGCATAGGAACCAGATAGCCGGGTTTTTAACCACGTAATTCCACACGATCGCACCCTTAGACATGGAGGTGGTGACAGTGTCTACCTTGGATTCAGGCTCACCAAAAATAGCCTCAGGCTTGTCCCAACCCAGCTCGCCGGGCTCATCTTTACCAAACCACATGCCCCACAAACCAATGGGGATACAGATCAGTGCGGGCACAATAAACATGCCGGCCACGCCGCCACCAAAGAAGGTGTTGGCACCCCACAGGGCCAGTGCACCGGCAATCATGGCACCAATGTTGTGCGAGGCGTTCCACCAGCCGATAAAGCGCCCACGGTATTTACGTGGAGTCCACCGGTTCATGGTGGAGTTACAGCAAGGCCCACCCGGCGCCTGCGCTAAACCGTTTAGGCTCCACAGCAGCACCATGATGCCCATCGGGTGGTTCACGCTCAGCAGCACCCCACCTACCAGCACGCTCACCACGCCGGCACTGACCAGCAGGAAGCCCAGAATGCGTTTAGTGTTTCGCCCATCGCACAGGAAGCCCAGGATCAGACCGCCAAAGCCGTAGGTGAGCGAAAATGCGAAACCGATCGTGCCCAGCTCGGCAGTGCTCAGCCCGGCTTGCTCTTTCAGCAGCGGCTGGGCGGCCTTGAAGTTAGTGCGCAGCAGGTAGAAACCGCCGTAAACCACAATGAGCACGGCGTAAGTCTTTAAAAATTCCCCTAGCCAAGCTTTCTTTTGCTGCTCCAAAGTTAGTTTGGTAGTTCCGGTGCGCAGCTCAAAAAATCGCGTCAGTGCGCCCATACGTAAACCTCCTTGCTTACAAGTTGCCACAGGCCACGACGCCTGCAGCGGAAGTTTCTCCACTATAGCGCAGCGAGGTTAACTTAGGTCACATTTGTTCTACTTATTTAGTGCCGACGCCGCCGCCTGCACATCCGTTAAGTTGCTCTTGTGCCATGGCCGGCCCCGATGACGACGACGCCGCCCTCCTCCGCTGCGTCCTAGCGGGCAGGGCTGTGCTTGGCTGGAGAGAGCGCATCAGGGCGTCGGCTGCGCCCGTTGCTCGCTTCAGGCGGCAAGGGCAGGCCAGCTCAGGCCTGTGGGCGCAGCTGCACCATTAATGACTCCAGGGCTAGCAGCGGCGAAACATAGGTTTTTAGGCGGGTGCGGCACTGCTCTACAGCGGCCACCCTAGCCAGTGTCTGCTCAGCCGTAGAGCCGGCTGCCACCTGGCCAATTTCTTGCTCTAAGTCAAGGTTTACACTGTCTAACTGACTGCCTAGTTGGCGTGAAAGCACGTCGCGATAGAAAGACAGCAGATCCACCATGGCCCGGTCTAACACGTCAGTTACAGCGCGTTTAGCACGACGTTTCTGGTTGTCTTCCAGGGCTTTGATCTGGCCGCGCATGGCTGGGGGAATACGACTCTCCCCCTCTAAACCAAGCGTGCGGATCAGGGCCGCTTTTTCTTGGGCGTCGCGGGCTGTGGAGGCAGCTTCAGCTTCTTTTTCGGCCTGTTCTAGCAGGTCAGCTGCCGCAAAAACGGCGTCACCCACACTGCGCAGCGAGATCGGGGCGGACATAAGCGCGCGCCGCCGCTCCCAGGCCCCCTCATCTTTGGCCAGGTGCCGGGCCAAACCGATATGGGACTGGCTGGCCCGAGCGGCCCGCAAAGCCAGCTGGGGTTCGGCGCCGTCGCGCTTAACTAAAAGATCAGCCACTGCCTGAGCGCTGGGCACACACAGCCGCACCAGGCGACAGCGCGAGCGAATGGTGGGTAAAACGTCCTCGCTGGAGGGCGTGCACAGCAGCCACACCGTATAGGGCGGCGGCTCCTCAATGCTTTTAAGCAGCACGTTTGTGGTGCGCTCATCCATACGGTCGGCGTCTTCCACCAGGATTACCCGCCAGCGCCCCTGCCAGGGCATCCGCCCGGCCTGCTCAATCAGGCTTTTAACCTCATCGATGGTGATAATCATGCGGTCGGTGGCTAGACGCACCACATCTGGGTGAGTGCCGGCCAGGGTTTGGCGGCAGCCCTCACACTGGCCGCAGCCAGGCTCAGCACCAGTACATTCAAGGGCGGCAGCAAAGGCTAGTGCGGCGGTGGATCTACCTGATCCGGGTGGGCCGGTAACTAGCCAGGCGTGAGACATGGCGGCTGTGGGCACTTGCGGGCGTGCCCCCGTGGCGGCGGCCTGGAATGTGGCCACCACCTGTGCTTGCCCGACCAGCTCGTCCCATACGCTCATGCGTCAATAATTCCGCGTTCTTTCAGCAGTTCGCTAACCAACGCGCGCACCTGGGCAGCTATCTGCTCAATTTCGACGCTGGCATCAATGATTTTTATGCGCGCACTTTCCTGCTCAGCTAGGCGGTGGAACTGCTCGCGCAGGCGATACTGAAATTGCAGGCCTTCAGCTTCAATCGCATCACTCTGGCCGTTGCGAGTGTGTACGCGCTTTGCGGCAAGTTGGGGATCCGCGTCTAGCAGCAAAGTTAAGTCTGGCAGCAGCTCATCGGTGGCCCACAGGGATAGGTAACGCACTTCCTCAGCCCCCAGGCACCTGGCGGCGCCTTGATAAGCCACAGACGAATCGATATAGCGATCAGTTACAACCACTTGACCAGCCGCTAAAGCCGGGTTGATCAGCTCATTTACGTGCTGAGCCCGGTCGGCTGCGAACAGTAGTGCCTCGGCTTTGGCGGTTATTTGCGTCCGCTGTGCATTTTCCGACGCCGTCCCCAGCAGCAGGGAGCGCAATTGGGCCCCCAGGGCGGTGGCGCCAGGCTCGCGGGTGCGGCGCACGCTTATCCCCTGGTCTTCAAGCCAGTTGGTAAGCAGCTCTACCTGGGTGGTTTTGCCAACCCCGTCGCCACCTTCGAAGCTGATGAAAACTCCGCGCCCCATTTAGGCCTCGCTAGCCTCAGCGGCCTTGGCTGCCCTGGCCTTAGCAGTGCTGACCTTGGACGTCGAGGTTTTGCTGGTGGCAGCCTTGGTAGTGGCCTTCTTAGTGGTGGCCTTTTTAGCTGTGGTCTTAGTTGCCGTCTTTTTGGTGGTGGTCTTCTTGGCAGCAGTCTTCTTAGCCGGTCCCTTGGCGCGCTTTTCAGCCAAACGCTCATAGGCCAGCTCAGGGGTAACGGTGGCTGGGTCGTCGTCGCGGCGCAGGGTCACATTGGTTTTACCGTCGGTGAAGTAGGGGCCAAAACGCCCGTCCTTAATAACCACCGGTAGCCCAGAGTTAGGGTCAGTGCCCAGTTCACGCAGCGGACCCTTGGGAGCAGCCGCGCCGCGCCTACGCTTGGGCTGGCTAAACAGCTCCAGCGCCTGCTCTAGGGTCACCGTGAACAGCTCAGCCTCGGTTTCTAGCGAACGCGAGTCCTTGCCCTTGGTTAGGTAGGGGCCGTAGCGACCGTTTTGGGCGGTGATTTCTACGCCTTCAGCGTCCGTGCCCACCACGCGCGGCAAGCTCAGTAGCTTAAGGGCGTCGTCGAGAGTGACGCTGGACAGGTCCATGTCTTTAAACAGGCTGGCGGTGCGGGGCTTAGGCTTAGCGGCCTTACGGGTACGCTTTTTACCCTCAGTTTCTGCCTCCGGTTCCGGCTCTGGCAAAACCTCGGAAACGTAAGGTCCAAAACGCCCACTCTTAGCCACAATCATGTGCCCAGTTTCTGGGTCAACACCCAGCTCACGGCCATCTTCAGCGGCTACCGCAAACAGCTCGTGGGCCTTAGCCACGCTGAGCTCGTCAGGGGCCAGGTCTGCGGGCACATTAGCCCGCTTGCCTTCAGCGTCCTCCAGGTAGGGGCCGTAGCGGCCCACACGCAGGGTGATACCGTCACCAATTTCCATGGAGTTAACCGCGCGAGCATCAATTTCACCCAGGTTATCCACCAAAGTTTTCAAGCCCGCACCGTGAATATTGGCTTGCGGATCAGCGGCCATGTCGCCGTTATAGAAGCGACGTAGCCAAGCCACGCGTTCTTCTTCACCCAACGCAATACGGTCCAGGTCAGCCTCCATGGAGGCGGTGAAGTCATAATCCACCATCTGCGCGAAGTTTTCTTCCAGCAGACGGGTGACGGCGAAAGCCAGCCACGTGGGCACCAGCGCCTGGCCCCGGTGATCCACATAGCCACGGTCGCTAATTACGCTCATGATCGAGGCATAGGTGGAGGGACGGCCAATTTCGCGCTCTTCCAGGGCCTTAACCAGTGAAGCTTCGGTGTAGCGCGGCGGCGGGGTGGTTTCGTGCCCAGAGGCCTGCACCTGGCGGGTTTCCAGCTCCTGGCCAGTGCTTACCTCCGGCAGACGCACATCTTTAGCGTCACCCTCGTAGCGGTCAGCGTCGCGGCCTTCCTCATAGGCGGCCAGGAATCCCTTAAAGGTAATTACTGTTCCCGACGCCGTCAGTTCAGCCTGCTTAAAGCTCGCGCCCCCGTTTAGAGGGGCCTGCACATGGATCACAGCGGTAGAGCCGGTGGCGTTAGCCATCTGTGAGGCCACTGTGCGCTTCCAAATCAGCTCATACAGCTTGAACTGCACCGGCTGCAGGGAGTCTTTAACTTCACTGGGGGTACGGAAGTGGTCACCGGCAGGGCGGATAGCTTCGTGCGCTTCCTGGGCCCCCTTGTTTTTGGTGGCGTAAACACGCGGTTTTTCGGCCACATACTGGCTACCGTAAAGCTCACCGATCTGGGTGCGGGCGGCAGATACAGCCTGGCTAGAAAGCGCGGTGGAGTCGGTACGCATATAGGTGATGTAACCGGACTCGTACAGGCCCTGGGCTACACGCATAGTGTCGCGCGAGTTCAGGCGCAGTTTACGCGAGGCCTCCTGCTGCAAGGTGGAGGTGGTGAATGGCGGGGCCGGACGGCGCGTGTAGGGGCGGGTTTCCACCTTGCCCACCTGGGCTTGGGCCTGCTCAATAGCCTGCGCTACGGCCTGCGCGTCAGTCTCATGCAGGTGCACCACCTTGGCGGCCTGGGCCTGGGAGGTTAGTGCGGCGTCGTCGGCAAAATCGCGGCCAGTAGCCACCCGGCGCCCATCCAGGGAGACCAGGCGGGTAGCAAACTCACTGTCGTCGGCGGCAAAAGTAGCCTCCACACCCCAGTAACTGGCAGGAATGAAAGCCATGCGCTCACGTTCACGCTCCACCACCAGGCGCGTGGCCACAGACTGCACACGGCCAGCCGAAAGCCCCTGACGGATCTTGCGCCACAGCACCGGGGAAATTTCGTAACCCACCAGGCGGTCCAGGATACGGCGGGTTTCCTGAGCATCTACCCGGTGAATATCGATTTCGCGGGTGTTATCCAGGGCGCGGGTGATGGCTTCACGGGTAATCTCCGTGAAAGTCATGCGGCGCACGGGAACCTTAGGCTTAAGCACCTCTTTTAGGTGCCAAGCGATAGCTTCACCCTCGCGGTCATCATCAGTGGCCAGGTAAAGCTCATCGGCTTCCTTCAGGTGGCGCTTAAGTTCAGCCACCACTTTCTTCTTATCCGGGTTAACCACATAGTAGGGGGTGAAGTTACCCTCCACATCCACGGCAAACTTCCCGAAGGGGCCCTTCTTCATATTGGCCGGCAGTTCGGAAGGCTGAGGCAAGTCACGGATATGACCAATGGAGGCCTGGACGTCGTAGTCCGCGCCTAAATAGTTTGAAATTGACTTAATTTTGTTCGGGGACTCGACAATCACGAGCTTGCGTGACACGACTTTCCTCCTACATCCCGGTTCTCTTGCCGCCGCTGAACTAGGCTAGCGAGGCAAGGGCGCGCAGGCTTGCGCCGACACACCTATATATCAGCGTAGCCTAGATTTTATGTAATTTACTTTAAGCCCAGTTTAACCAGGCGCGACATACCCAGGGCACTGACTGCCCCAAAACCGCTCACTCCTACCAGGTAGGCCGTGAACTGCAGGGAGCCAAACAGGTAGAAATTACGGTAACCAGCAGAGGCTAACATCACCACTAGCGCCAAACTCAGGTAGCCACCCAACGAAAGCAGGTAGCGTGCCAGTTTTGAGCCGGGCAGGCCGCGATACTCGTCTGTTCCCCAAGCCCCAGCCGCGAGCGCCACAAAGCCCCAGGTGAAGGCCACTGCGGCGGCAGCAATGATGTCTGAGGGGCGATGCCATTGGCATACCAGGGTGGACCAGCCCATGAAGAAGGTGAAGCCGGCCCCCACCCAGGCGGCAATTACGCGCCAGGCGGGCGGCACTACCAGCAGTAGAGCCACGGCAATGGAGGCGGCCACGCCGGTGTGTCCTGAAGGCAGGGTGTTGGCGGCGTCGACGCGCTGACTGTAGCCCCAGTCTGGGCGGGTGAAAACGAAGTGTTTAAGTGCCTGGATGGTTACGTTGGTGCCTACTACGACGGCGGTGGCCCACAGGGCGGCGCGGGGGCGGCGCCTGAGCAGGGCAATGGCTAGGGTGGCGATTATGGCCACCACGATTAGCGGCACGGATACGGCGTTTAGTAGCGCGCGGGCCTGGTCATCAATCCTGGCCGCACCCCAGTAGGAGCCTTTGAAGGCGGCGTCGTCGATAAACTGCCCTTCACGCGTGTTTACCAGCAACGCCCACGACCCCCACACCAGCAGTGTGAAAAGTAGGGCGTAGACGCAGGCTATGCGGCGAGCAAGTTTTGACATAACCTCAGACCTTACAGGTAACGAAACGATAAACAACTAATTGTGACCCCAAAGACGCTGTTAGCTAAGTCCGTTTGTGGCAAATTTGCACACAGGCTTAAGCCGCGCCTGGCGGGGGTAATTTTTGCGCTGCGCTGCTTTTAAACGATAGTAACCATCCCTGCGTGAGCAAAAGTCCTGGTGGCGGCCACCATGTCGGCTAGGACTGCAGCCGGGTCTTCACTGGTTAGTGAGGCTACGGCGGCCGCGATTTGGGCGACAGTGAGCAGTCCCTCATCTGAGGCGCTCAGTAGGGCCACCTCGGGCATCCCTACCGCAATTACGCGTCCGAACCCTTCGGCTTGGCGGATCACTGGCGCGGTGGGCACGGGCGTGGGGGTAAGGGCTTCTTCTTTGCTTAGGCCCGACGCCGTGCGTAGCTTAAGTGCGGCTACTTGCGCGTCATCTAGGCCGCGTAGGGCTTCGTGGGCGGCAATTACTTGGGCTACGTGTTCGCCTAGTGCTCCCTGGCCGCTGGTGGGGACTTCTTCCAGGACCCGCCAGGGCTCGACGACGGCGCCGGGGGCTGCGGCGTCGCTGGCAGGTTCTTCTGGGGCGGCTTGCCCTTCTAGAGCGGTGCCGCCAGGGCCGCTGGTAGCTGCGACGCTGGGGGCATGGAACACCAGGTAGCCCATGCCCACACCGCTTACTTGGCGTGAGTCGAAGTCTTCTTGCCAGGCAGCCAGGGCATTTTCGAAGGCGACACCACTGCGTTCAGGGGTGAGTCCGCCGTCGCGCAGCCACATGGCGGCATACTCCACCGGGTCTTGCACTTCGCGCTGAATAATCCAGGCATCTAAGCTCTTGCCGATCCACTGGTTTACGCTGGTGCGCCAGCTGGTGCCTTCGCGATGTTCCCAGTTGCCGAGCATGACGGCCACACCGTCGGGGTTTAGGTGATCCTCCAGGCCACGCACCAGGGCAGGCAGGATGGGCCCACCGGCGTCGCGGTACTCCATTAGCGGCAATCCGGCCTGACGCACGCTGGGTGGGGTGATCACAAAGGGTGGGTTGGAGACGATCAGGTCAAAGCGTTGGCCGGCCACAGGTTCTAGCAGGTTGCCTTGGCGTAGCTGCACGCGGGCACTATCCACCCCAGCCAGGGCCACGTTGAAGGCGGTAAACTCCAGGGCGCGCGTGGAAATGTCGGTGGCCACTACCTGGCGCACGTGGCGCAGCAGGTAGAGGGTTTGGATGCCGCAGCCTACCCCCAGGTCCAGGGCGGTTTCCACCGGTTTGCGTGGGGTTAGGGCGGCCAGGGTCAGCCCGGCGCGACCAATTCCCAGCACGTGATCGGGGGCTAGGGCCTGGCCGGTGACGAGTTCACCCAGGTCACTGGCTACCCACCAGCGCACGGATCCGTGGGCGTCTTCAGCTTCGTGGGGGCGCAGGTCGACGGCGGGGGCGTAGCGCTGCTCTCCGCTGGCGCTTTGCGTGGGCACCACCAGGCCAATAGCGAGGGCTCCGGCCACGCCAGTGCGCGGCAGGGCGGTTTCTAGGGCGGCGGCACCAACTGGCTCGCCCAGCATGAACAGGGCGGTTAGTACTGCCACCTTGTAGCCCGCGACGTCGCTGTCTTGGGGCGCGTTGGCAGCTGAGCTGGTGCTATCTACGCCAGTGGCCAGGCTGGGCCTGTCTGAGCTGGTGCTAGCGGCGCCGGCCCCGGCAGCCAGGGCGCGGCGCACCACCCGCAAAGCTGGGGCCCGCAGCTCACGTTGCAAAGCAGCGGCAGCTACAGGCCCTAGTAAAGCCTCCACGCTTTCCACTCCCCAACCTGATTGGGCCAGGTCAGCGCGCAGTAGCGAAGCTTGCTTAGCGGTTAAGCGGGGGGCTTTAGGCATTGAGGCTCCTTAGAATTCCAGATCCACCCAGGTAACTAGATGATCAGAGATAGCTAGTTTAAACGTACCCGAATCGACCACCTGCACGCTCGGCCCGCCGGCTGGAGCTGCGGCAGCTGGTTGGCCCACCGCGCCCAGAGGCGGCAGGGCGTCGGTGAGGAAATGATCAATGCGTCGGCTTGGGGCAGCCGAGGGGAAAGTAACCCCCTGCCCAAGCTGACGGCCTACCCCAATACGGGCCAGGGCGACGTCATCCATGTTCATATCCCCACCCAAAATATGGGCCCCAGGCAAACCAGCCAGCTTCCACCAGGCGTGGGCCAGCTGGCGCCGGGCGGTGGTGGGGTGGGTGGCCAGGTGCACGCTAGCCACGTTAAGCGGCACCTGCCCGACGCCGTCGACCAAAGTAGCCGCCAGCATCAGGCGCGTTGAAGCGGTAAACAGCGCATAGGGCAGCTTGCCGCCCTCGCGGCGCACAATCGTGGGCACGCCCCGCCCCAGCCGCTCCACACGCCAAGTTTGCACCGGTAGGCGCGACAAAATGGCGTTACCAAAACCGCGCAGAGGGGCCAGTGGCTCCAACACTCGCAGCGGGTCGTCACCAAAGGTGCGCACCTGGCTGCGGCGTGGGCGGTGACGCAGGCGGTCTACTCCCCCAGCGTAGGTGGCGGCAAAACGCCAATGCGGGTAACCGGCCTGCTCAGCCAGCAAACCCGCCAAATCCACCCGGCCTGAGCGGTTTTGGTGCAAATCCACTTCCTGCAGCAAAACCACGTCAGCGTTCAGCTCACGCAGCTGCTGGGCCACCTGACTGTAAAGCTGGTGAGCAACTTCCGGGCTGTAGGGCTGGCCAGAAGCCACCTCGGCTAGCGTGGCAGTGTCATTGGCCCGCCCGTACTGGAGGTTTGCGCTGGCCAGGCGTAGTTTTGTGATCACTCTTTAGGCTCGTTAGTTGCGAAACTTAGCGCCACCGAGTTCATGCAGTAACGCTGACCGGTGGGGGTGGCGGGGGCGTCGTCGAAAACGTGGCCCAGGTGGGAGCCGCAGTTAGCGCAGCGCACCTCGGTACGCTCATAACCCAGCTTGTAATCTGAGTGCAGCGTCACCGCATCGGTTTCCTTGGGGTCATAGAAGGACGGCCAGCCACAGCCCGACTCGAACTTGGTGGTGGATTTAAACAGCTGCGCCCCGCAGGCCCGGCAAGAGTAGATGCCTTCACGGTTTTCGCTCAGCAGCTCGCCGGTGAAAGGCATTTCGGTGCCAGCCTGACGCAGCACCTCATACTCAGCCGGGTTTAGGCGCTCACGCCACTGGGCGTCAGTAAGCTGCGCAAACTCTTGATTCTCACTCATGACTCATCCTTGGTTTTATCCGACACGGCAGGTAGTACAGCGGTTTTATCCACTTCATTTATTCCCGCCTCGGCGTCAGTGGCCTGGGTGGAGATGGCGCCAGGGGCCTGGGTGGAGATAGCGCCAGGGGCCTGGGTGACCTTAGCGCCAGCCCCAGCTGAGCCAGCAGCGACGGCGTCGGGGGCCGCACCAGAGCGTCCCACCTCAGCCGCACCAGAGCGAAGGGCCTCTACCTTGGCCTTAGCGCTACGGCTAGCCGCGCTGAGCACACCGCGTGCCTGCTCCGGGCGCAACTGCCGCTTTGCCTCCTCAATCGCAGAAATCTGGGCTACCTGCGTGGGGTCAGAGAGCACCATGGTGGCCGGCTCAGGTGCGTTAGTTGCTTCCGACCCGGTTTGCACGCCCGGCAACAGTCCACGCCGCAAAATCCGACGCCGCCGCATCTTCTTGGAGCGCACTGCGGCCGCCTGCACCCGGGCTTCCTCAATGGGATCGCCCTGCTCAGCTTTAGTTACTGCCGGCTGGGACTTGGTGTCGCTTGATAGCTGCGCCAATTCCTGGGCTAGCTTAGCCACCTTTTCAGGGGTGGGATCTTGCATGACGGTAACGTTTTCCACCTCCACACGCTGACGCGGCAGGGCATAGGGGGCTTCTTTTTGCAGCCAAGTCACCATTTCTTCACGCACATGGCATTGCAGTTTGAAGGCATCAACACTGTTTGCTGCCGAAACAGTTAGGCGCACCCGGATCAAAGAGTTTTGGGCATCAATTACTGATAGCGCTGCGTCACGCCCATCCCAGGTGGATGAGGAGGCCACAAACTTAGCTAGCTGCGCCCGCATAGCGGCGATAGGTGCACGCCAATCCAGGTCAAAATTGATTTGTGCAGTCTGCCGTTCATCGCGACGCGACCAGTTAGTAAAGGGGTTCTCTGTGAAGTATTTGCTGGGCAGCAAGATACGGCGCCCGTCAGCGGCCAAAACCACCACATAGGTGAACGTGATTTCTTCGATTCGGCCAGAGTCAGTGGCATTAATAACCACCTGGTCATCCACACGGATAGCGTCAGTGATGGCCAGCTGCACACCTGCAAACAGGTTTCCCAGCACTGATTGTGCAGCCAAACCGGCTACCACCGAAACCAGACCGGCACTAGCAAGCAGCGACCCCATAGCCAGGCGTGCTTGTGGGAAAGTCATGACGATGGTGATTGCACCAATAATGATGACGATAACTTCAGCTACTCGCCGCAGAATCTGGGCCTGGGTGGTGATCTTATTGGCCCGGCGCACATTGGTGGGATCATTGCGCGATTCGGCATGGGCCACCACGGTAGCCGAAATGGCTTTAACCCAGCTTACGCACACCCAGGTCAGGGCCGCTTTAAACAGGATTACCAGCAACAAAATAGCGTAGCGATACCAGGCCGGGGAGGAAGTGCCCTCCATGGCCAGTTGGGCGCCGATTAGCGCGCCAACAATGGCAAACAGTGCGTAGAAAGAGTTACGCCCCTTGTCCCCCACGTGGTGCCACAGCAGGGAGCGGCGTCCGGCCACATGCACTGCAATAACTACAGCTAAAGCCAGCACCAGGCCGATTGATAGGCCTAGCACCGTGCGCCACAGCAGGCTGAAAGTGTCTAAGGTGACCGCTGCGGCAGATTCTGTGGGCGATGGCGTGGGGATAGGAGTCGCCACCGCGAGTATGTGCCCCTGATTTAACATGGCAGCCACACTAGTAGCGCAGGCTGTGCGCAAGCTGTGGTTTTACCCGCGCGTCCGTATAGGTAAGGCAGTCCACAAAGCTTGAGGTTGCAACATAAAACTCACTGTTCACAGCTACCCCAGAAGTCCCAAAGTGGGCGCCTTAAGTCCCAGCTCTCAACAGCGACGACGACGCCGGCAAAGCCGAGCACCCAACGGTGGCGGCAAAACCTAACGCCCAGCCACGGCAACGACGCCGCCGTGCCGCAGCGACGCCGTCGGCAAAGCTCACAGAAACCCCGCAGAAACCAAAAAACCCCGCATCGCTTACGCAATACGAGGATTTAAGTGGTGGCTCCGACCGGCGTCGATCCGGTGACCTTTCGATTTTCAGTCGAACGCTCTACCAACTGAGCTACAGAGCCAATCTGAAAACTTTGGCCTGACCATTACTGATCAGGCCAACTTTTTCGCGACCTCGACGGGACTTGAACCCGCGACCTTCGCCGTGACAGGGCGACGCGCTAACCAACTGCGCCACGAGGCCTTGACTTTCGTCAGATTCATATGAAGTTATCGTACGAATCCGTACTCCCAACGGGATTCGAACCCGTGTTGCCGCCGTGAAAGGGCGGAGTCCTAGGCCGCTAGACGATGGGAGCCTTTTGGCTTTGGCGTCTTGCGCCTCGAACCGAGAAGAACTCTATACAGGAACCAGACCCAAGCACAACTCGAAAAAGCGTGACGCTAACCACATAGCTAGTTTTGCGCAGAATTCCAATTGAAATTAACTATTTGCGCACAATCGTTTTAAAGGGAATGGGCTTAAGCGCTCTTTCGTGGCAACCTTAGAGCAGCCGCACCCCTCGGCGTCGGCCCGCCTACCTGTAGCTATCCGCCGCCACAATTTGCTGGAAGGATCACTGCCGTGACCGAAACCCCTCAAGGCTCCAACCGCACACAGCCTTCGCTAGGCGCCCTAATGTCGCGCGTGAGCGAAAATATTTCTACCCTGATCCGCACCGAAATCGCACTCAATAAGGCCAAGGCGGCCGAGACAGGTAAACGTTTTGGTTTAGGGGCCGGCCTGCTGGGCGCAGCCGCAGTGTTCGCCCTATTTGGGCTGGGCTATCTACTAACCACCCTGTCACAGGTAATCGCACTATGGCTACCGCAATGGGCGGGCTCGCTGATTGTAGCTGTGCTAGTGCTGATTGTGGCCGGGGTGCTGGCTCTGGTTGGCAAGAAGGAAATCGACAAGGGCCGCGCAGTGGTGCCCACCCCCCAGGTTGGTTTGCGCCAGGACGTGCAGGCCGTGACTAACTCGCTGCGTGAGGGCCTAGCTACCGACGCCGCCGCCAAGCCTGCTGCTGCCGCGACAGCCGGGAGTGCCGCCACCTCAGGGGCGGTATCCACTCCCCCAGTCTCTAACGGCCCCGCAGCCAGCGGCCCGACTGGCACTGCTCCCGCCGGCCCGGCTTTCGGACAGAACTGACTGACAGAACTGAGCGAAAGGAAGTTTCATGTCTATCTCAGCCCTAGAAGCTCAGCTAGAGGCCCAGCGTGCAGCCGCCGCCCAGGCCGTTAACGAGTTGGCCCGCCAGATCGCCCCGGCCACACTCAAAGCCCAGGCCGCCCAGATCGGTGAGGACAGCGTGGCGCGAGCCAAGGCGCTCGTCAGCGACTCCGCCCCGGTAAAGGAGCGCTTTACCACGCTGCTAGAGGAGGCTAAGGGTAAAGACCCGGCCGCCGTCGTCGTACTTGCCGGAGCAGGCCTGGTTGCCGCCACGACGGCGCTGATCAGCCTGCGGTTGGCGCTACGTCCGCTGTTTAAGTGAGGAAAGGATAAATAATGCCCAGTGCACAGGAGCTCGAAGAGCAGCTTAAGGCCCAGCGTGAGGCTCTGGCCCAGAGCGTAGATGACCTGGCTGAGCGGGTTAACCCCAAGGCTCAGGCCAAAGAGAAGGCTGAGCAGGTGCGCGCCAAGGCCGCTGAGGCCGGCTCTAGCATCTCTGAGTCACTGCACCAGTTTGGTTTTATCGCCAAAGAAATGAGCGAGGGGGTGCGTACCCAGGCTAAGTACTACTGGGATCGCGCCGGTGAAGGTGACTCTTCTGCTCGCGTCGTGGTGGCCACGGTGGGTGCTGGCGCCCTGCTGGTTGGCGGCGCAGTGGTGAAGAAGATCTTCAAGCACTAGTAGCTGCCGGGACGCCGTAACCGCGCCTGCCTGCGCTGAAAGTAGACGCTGACAGCGCAGCGCGGGCGGCGGTGTGAACAAGCAGACGAAATCAGTGCTATTGTTCACATGTGGACCGCCACTCCAGTCCAAACAGGCCCTGATCGGCGTGTGGAATGGAGATTGTGGCGCTTATCGTTGTACGGTTGTCTCACGATAAATTCAGACCATTTCGAAACAGCACGTTTTACGTGCGCGATCAGACGTTGGAGGGGGTCGAGCCTATGGGGCGCGGCCGTCAAAAGGCCAAGGCAACCAAGGTTGCCCGCAAGCTCAAGTACTACAGTCCTGAGACTGACTACGCGGCGCTAGAGCGTGAGCTCGCTGCCACGTCGGCCCGCTCAGGAAGCAGCAGCTACGACGACGAGGACTACTCGGATCTAGCCGCCAAGTACAACGATGACTTTGACGATGAAGATGACTTTGATCCAGGTAGGTCCTGAGTAACTAGAACATAAGGGTGGGGGCAGCTCAATAGAGCTGGCCCCCACCCTTTTTGTAGCTAGACGCCGCGCCCACCAAGTAGGGCCACGTCCATCGAGCAAACGCAGTGCCAACCAAGTGAACGCGGCGCACTCTAAGCGGTGCTGCACCCTAAGCAGACACCGCAGCCTAAACAGGTACCACAACCTAAGTAAGCACTGCGCCGCTACCTGACGCAGCACTTCTAAACCCCCGCGCTAGCGGGGAAAACCCGGGCTAGGGTCAGTAGGCCACAGCCGTAGGCGGTTCATCCCCGCTTGCGCGGGGAAAACTGTGATGATCAGCCAATCAACCTGGCTGGCGCCGGTTCATCCCCGCTTGCGCGGGGAAAACACTACTTGGAAAAGTGGCGTGAGCGCTTTTACCTAGGTTCATCCCCGCGTGAGCAGGGAAAACACTTCTCGATCTGGGGTTTTACGCACCAAATCGGTCAGATTTTGGAAAGCCCTAAGAGCTGCGCCTACGTTAAAATTTACTCACTGCCGGACGCTTACACAACTAACTCGCGGGATCAGGCTCAGAATACTGACAGTCCCCACCACGCTCTAGCGTTGTTGCAGCTCAGATGCGGTAGACACCGTGGATATCCACCGCGCCACCCTGCACACCCTTGGTGCCGCTAACTACTCGGCCAGTGACTTCATACTCATCAGCCTTATGTACGCTACCCAGCACGCAAGCCTCAATCCCGGCAGCGCGGCTTACCTCAATGGCAGCTTCAGCAATGGACTCATCCACCACTGCCACCATGCCGATACCCAGGTTCAAGGTGCCCTCCAGGTCATCCCAGGGCACATTACCCAGGCGGCGCACCACATCAAAGACGGGCGGGATCTGCCAGGCGCTACGGTCGACGTCGGCAATTAAGCCAGAAGGCAGCACACGCGCCAAGTTAGCAGCCAGGCCCCCACCGGTGACGTGGCTAAGGGCGTGCACATGCATAGTGGCCGGATCCGGGCCGCTACCCACGCCCTCAATCATGGCCAGGCAGGCGCGAGTGTATAGGCGGGTGGGCTCTAGTAGCTCCTCACCCAGGGTGCGACCAAACTCGTCAACGTGACGCTCTAGGCCCCAGCCGGCCACCTCAACTACCCGCCGTACCAGTGAATATCCGTTAGAGTGCAGGCCCGAGGCGGCCATACCAATCAGTACGTCGCCAGCCCTTACCCGCTCAGCACCCAGCACGCGACTAGCCTCAACCACACCCGTAGCCGCACCGGCGACGTCGTAGTCATCAGGGCCCATCAAACCGGGGTGTTCAGCGGTCTCGCCACCCAGCAGTGGGGTGCCCACAGCCGCACAGGCCTGGGCCACGCCACGCACAATGTCCGCAATGCGCTCGGGCACCACATGGCCGCAAGCAATGTAGTCAGTCATCAGCAGCGGGCGCGCACCCACCACCACGATGTCGTCAACCACCATGCCCACCAGGTCCTGGCCGATGGTGTCGTGGATGTCTAGGGCCTGGGCGATAGCCACCTTGGTGCCCACACCGTCAGTGGAGGTAGCCAGCAGCGGACGACGGTAGTCGCGCAGCTCGCTAACATCCACCAGCCCGGCAAATCCGCCCACTCCCCCAACCACGGCGGGGGTCATGGTGGCGGCCACGGAGGCCTTCATTAGTTCAACGGCACGGTCACCTGCCTCGGTGTCCACGCCCGCAGCGGCATAGGTAACTTCACTCATTACTTGACTCCTTCAATGCGTGGTACCACTGAGTTGCGACGCGGCAGGGGCGCGTCAGTTTTGTTTTCGTCGCGGCGACGGCGGTACACCGAGGGCACGCGCGAGATCGGCAGGGTGGAAATCACCGGGGCCGCATGTGGGGGCTCAATCGGGTAGTTACCGTCAAAGCAAGCCATACACAGGCGTGAAGCCTCCTGGCCACTGGCTTCCACCATGCCCTCCACAGAGAGGTAACCCAAAGAGTCAGCCCCAATGTGGTTGCAAATCTCCTGGGTGTTCATGCCATTGGCGATCAGCTCAGCGCGGGTGGCAAAGTCGATGCCATAAAAGCAAGGCCATTTAACCGGCGGGGAGGAAATACGAATATGGATTTCCTTGGCGCCAGCCTCACGCAGCATCCGCACCAGGGCCCGCTGGGTGTTTCCACGCACGATCGAGTCATCAACCACCACCAGGCGTTTGCCTTCAATAACCTCACGCACCGGGTTGAGCTTGAGCCTAATACCCAGTTGGCGCAGGGTTTGGGTGGGTTGAATGAAGGTGCGGCCCACATAGGCGTTTTTCACAATGCCCTGGGCAAAAGGAATACCTGATTCTTGCGAGTAACCAATAGCGGCGGGCGTGCCCGAGTCGGGGGTGGCAATCACCAGGTCAGCCTCAACCGGGTGTTCGCGCGCCAGCGCCGCACCCATGGCGTTACGGGCCGCAATAATGGAGCGCCCCGAAATACGGGTGTCGGGGCGAGCCAGGTAAACATACTCAAATACGCAACCAGTGGGGGTGGCGGGGGCGAAACGGCGCGTAGCTACGCCGTCGGAGTTAATAGTCAAAAATTCGCCCGGCTCAACCTCACGCACATAGGAGGCACCCACAATATCCAGGGCGGCAGTCTCGGAGGCCACCACCCAGCCGCGCTCCAGGCGTCCCAGCACCAGCGGGCGCACGCCGTGGGGGTCGCGGGCCGCATAGAGGGTGTCTTCAGTCATGAAGGTGACTGAGAAAGCGCCCTTGAGCTGCGGCAGCATCAGCATGGCTACCTCTTCGAGGTCTAGCTCAGGGTGCTGCTTGGCGGTGAGAGAAAGCAGAGCGGCCATCACGGCAGTGTCGGTGGTGGAGCCGCGCCCCAGTTCACCGGAAATATCCTGACCGGAAGCTTCACGCACGTATTCCATTAGCTCGCGCGTGTTGGTGAGGTTACCGTTGTGGGCTAGGGCCACCGTGTGCTCAGCTACCGGCCCCAGCATGGGCTGAGCATTTTCCCAGGTAGTGGAGCCTGTGGTGGAGTAACGTACATGCCCCACCGCGATATGCCCGCGTAAGGCTGACAGGCTGGTTTCATCAAAAACCTGGGAGACCAGCCCCAGATCCTTATAAACCATGATTTTTTCGCCATCTGAGGCAGCTATCCCGGCTGCCTCCTGGCCACGGTGCTGTAGCGCGTACAGACCGAAGTAGGTCAGTTTGGCTACATCTTCACCTGGCGCCCACAGCCCAAAGACGCCACATTCATCTTCAGGCTTTGGCTCTAGATAATCGACGGGTTGACTTTTGCGCGGGATTTCACCGAGTGTCACCTTCTAAGTTTGTCACATCCCCTTTAGCGACGCATGTGGCCATTTGTCACATGCGCGCACTAGCCTTGCTTAACCAGCCCCCGCGTTCGGACCCAGCCACCTCACTTTGAGCACATCAGCGCACCGGTATGACGACGGCGTCCCCCTAGCAGTTTTGGGCCCGCCGGGTTTTAAAGCAGCGGCAGGAAATCGCTTAGATCTGTGCGTAGCCCGGAGGCGCTGAGTTTGCCCTCGTCTAGGGCTGCGTTCCACTCCAGCACGCCAATGGCCAGTTCCAGCCAGGTTTGGGCGTCAGTTTCCACTACCGACGGCGGGGTGCCGCGCCGGTGAGTGGAGCCGGCTACTGCTTGGGTAGCGCCGTAGGGTGGTACGCGCACTTCCACGCTGCGTCCGGGGGCGACGGCGGCCAGCTCCTCCAGCGTGTAGCGCACGGCGGTGGCGGTGGTGTTGCGGTCAGCGTCTTGGCCTTGCTGGTACAGGTTGCGCCAGTGGTGTAGGGCGGCGATACCTTCGGTGATGTCGATACGACGACGGGTGCTCATAGCTGGCCAGATTACCCTCTTGGGCGGCTCTTAAGCAGCCGCTAAAGCTGGCCGCTTATTTGCGGCCGCGCACAGCCCAGGGCACGCGCGATACCAAAAAACACATTGACCCGCCAGGCATTTAGCCCAGCGGGTCAAGTTGTTGAACTAGCTTGGATCAGATGATGCCGAAAGCGTTCATAACATCGGCTACGCGCACGAAACCAGCAGCGTTAGCACCCAGCACGTAGTCGCCCGGGCGCCCGTAGGTGTCGGCAGCCTCCAGGCAGGAGTGGTGAATGTCAGCCATGATGCCGGTCAGCTTGGCCTCAGCGGTGGCAAAATCCCAGCGGCTACGAGAAGCGTTCTGCTCCATCTCCAGTGCGGAGGTAGCCACACCACCAGCGTTAGCGGCCTTACCGGGGGCGTAAAGAATCCCGGCGGCCTGGAAGTGCTCCACAGCCTCGGGGGTGGAGGGCATGTTGGCGCCCTCAGCCACCACACCGCAGCCGTTACGCAGCAGGCGCACTGCGGCGTCGCCGTTTAGCTCATTCTGGGTGGCACAGGGCAGCGCCACAGAGCAGGTCACATCCCAAATGCTGCCGCCGGTAACCAGCTGGGCAGAGGGGCGGCGCTTGACGTAGTCGGCTACGCGCCCACGCTCGACTTCCTTAACCTGCTTTAGTAGCTCCAGGTCGACGCCGGCCTCATCCACCACGTAACCGGAGGAGTCAGAGAAGGTAACTACCTTGGCGCCCAGGGCCTGGGCCTTTTCAATGGCGTAGATAGCCACGTTACCAGCGCCGGAAACCACCACACGCTGGCCCTCCATCGACTGACCACGGGTAGCCAGCATGGACTGGGCAAACAGCACGGTACCGTAACCGGTAGCTTCGGTACGCACTAGCGAACCACCCCAGGCTAGGCCCTTACCGGTTAGCACGCCGGCGTCGTAAGAGTTGCGTAGGCGCTTGTACTGACCGAACAGGTAGCCGATCTCGCGGCCACCCACGCCGATGTCACCGGCGGGAACGTCAACATTGGGGCCAATGTGGCGCGATAGCTCAGTCATGAAGGACTGGCAAAAACGCATGATTTCGGCGTCGCTGCGGCCGTGGGGGTCGAAGTCGCTACCGCCCTTACCGCCGCCGATACCCTGGTTGGTCAGGGCGTTCTTGAAGATCTGTTCAAAACCCAGGAACTTGATGATGCCTGCGTTAACTGAGGGGTGGAAGCGCAAACCACCCTTGTAGGGGCCCAGCGCAGAGTTGAACTCAACCCGGAAACCACGGTTGACCTGCACGTTACCAGCGTCGTCAACCCACGGCACACGGAAGATAATCTGACGCTCAGGCTCAACCAAGCGCTCTAGCAGGGCGTTGTCGGCGTAGTGAGGGTCCTTTGCTAGCACCGGTTCCAGGGAGGTCAGTACCTCATGTACTGCCTGGTGGAATTCAATTTCGCCAGGGTTACGGCGGATGACGTCGGCATAAACCTTATCGATAGCGGCGGTCATAGCGACCCTTTCCTAAGAGCCCCGGAGGGCATCTGTATGCAATCTCGGTACGTGCATTAGCCTTGCAAAGAATTGTTTACTCTAGGTTACAGACGCAGAAAATCTCACTCCTTGACATAATGATTCACGTCACCTAAATGGTGCGTTTGAGACTTAAGGGACAGCCGGCGCAGCGTATCGCCGTGTTTTCATCCACCTCCAGGCTGTGGCACGCCCCTAGGCCAGAGGCACATAGGCTGGTTGCGCCCAGCAGAGAACCGCTGCGTCGTAGCTGCTCTACCATCACCGCCGCCAGTTGCGGGCTCACCCCGGCTTCTTGGGCCGCGCGAGTGAGGGTAGCGCCGCGCGCTAGGGCTTGGGTTAGGCGTTGGCGCGGGCCGGTTGTGTCTGTCTTGGGGGCGACGCCGGCCATGCCCGTCTTGGGGGCGACGGCGCCGGTTGCGCCCGCATTAGGGGCGCTAGTGCTCGTCTTAGGGCCGACGGCGCCGGTTGCGCCACTACTGCCAGGGCCTGAGCTGTCACCAAGGCCGGCTGTGCTGCTGGCGGCAGCCACTGCGACGCCGTCACCTGGGTTTTGTTGCGGGCCACCCGCGCAGCCGGCGGGGCCGACAACGCCCGCAGCGACGTCGTCGACCCCATTTGCACGGCGTAGGCGTGGCCATCCCAGCGCCACCCGCGCGGACTTCACCAAATCAGTCGCCCGATCTGGAACACCACCACCGCCAAGATCCAGGCCGTCACCAGCTGCACGCCCACAGCGCTAGCCGCCCTACGGGCCCCAATTTGGCGGGCCTGCTCAGCCACCGTAGCCAGGCAAGGCGTGTAGGTCAGCACAAACACCAAGAAGGCGTAGGCCCCCACCATGGCGTCGGCACCAGCAGACTTAGCGAAAGAGACACGCACCAACTTAGGCAGCTGACCCAAGTTATCGCCGCCATCTTCAGCGTCACCACCATCAGCTTCAGGATCCATGTTGTAGGAGGTGACCACCGAGGAGATTACGGTCTCTTTAGCCACAAAACCAGTCATAAGCGCACCGGTCATGTGCCATTCACCAAAACCGGCTGGCTTAAAGACCGGCTCTAGCACCTGGGCGGTGCGGCCATAAAGCGAGTCCTCCATGGGCAGGTTAGAGTCAGCGAACTTGTGACCGCCAGCCATGGGGATTGCCCCCATCAGCCACACCACCAGGGTCATCAGCAAAATGATCTTGCCGGCGCCCACCACGAAGGCCCATGAACGCAGCCAGGTATTCTTCAGCGTCACTACTACGCGCGGCACCTGGTAGGCCGGTAGCACCAGGAACAGCGGGGCGTGAGACTGGCCCTTAGTAATAAACGGCTTCAAAACCAGCGATCCCAGCACCACCATTATCAAGCTGAGCACATAGAGGCTAAATACCACAGTGCCGGTGTGGGTGGGGAAGAAAATGCGGGTAATAAGCAGGTAAATGGTCAGTCGTGCGGCGCAGGAGGTGTAGGGAATCACCAGGGTGGTGACCAGACGCTGGGCCGCGTTAGGTAGCGTGCGGGTAGCCGCCAGGGAGGGCAGGTTGCAACCAAAACCCATGATCAGCGGCATGATTACGCGCCCATCCAAGCCAATGGCGCGCATGAGGCGGTCGCCCAGGAAGGCGGCGCGGGCCATATAACCGGAGTCTTCCAGGATTGAGATCATCAGGAAGATGATGAACATCAGCGGGATGAAGGAAGCCACCACCCCTAGACCGGTACACAAACCACCAATCAGCAGGCCATGCACCCAGTTGTCTTGCCAGCCAACAGCCTTTAGCGCTAAACCAATTAAGTGGGCTAGCGAGTAGCTCTTGGACTCGTCAGAGAAAGCCTGCTCAAAGAAGTCCTGGATGGGGCTAACCCATTCACCAGCGATCTTGAACAGCAACCACATCAGGAAGAAGAACACCGGCAGGCCCATAAGCGGGTGCAGCAAAACCCGGTCCACCTTGTCTGAGAAGGAGGGCTCCAGGGGCTGCTCTAGCTTGCCAAAAGCCTGGGCTTCAAGCTTTTCTACCCACTCAAAGATGGCGTCGGCTTGCTCTAGGCCGCTGGCCTGGGCTTCTGCCTTGCAGTGACCGCACTTGCATTCGTGCTTGCGCGCGCCTGGGGCGGTGTGGGAGGGCTCAATGCCTTTAACCCACTTGGGGTGGGCAATGTTTTCTTTCACCAGGGCCGCAAATTCGTCTGCGTTGCCCAGGTGGCGGGGGTCAATAACGATGACGTCGATCCCCAGGGCCTTGCTTAGGGCCTCCGCGTCAGGGGCCTCATCGGCCACATCCACCATGGTCAGTACCGCCAGGACGTTGTGTCCAGCCTGGGCTACCTGACCGAGCAGGTAGAGCGAGCGGGTTAGGGCACTGGCGTCTAGCACCACCACGGTTAGGTCCAGGCCACCGCCGTTTTCGGGGTCGGTGAAGGAGCCGGGAACAGCCGCCAGGGTGTCTACCACTACCTGCTCATCAGGGGAGGCTGCAAGCAGCGAGTAGGTGCCGGGCAGGTCCAGCAGGTTAGCTTCAACAGCCTTCCAGTTACCACGCATCATTTCGACGGTGGTGCCGGGGGCGTTGATAACCCGCTGGCGGGCGCCGGTTAGCGCGTTGAACAGGGTGGATTTACCAACATTGGGGTTACCCACCAGAGCAATAGTGGTGTCGTGGACAGTGGTGTCCAGGGTGATTGTGGCGTGACAGGAGCAGCTCACTTGATTACCTCCACGTTGATGTGGTGGGCGCTGCGGCGGTCTACAGCCACACGGGCGCCGTCAATATTTACCACTACCCCGCCAAAAGCTGCGCGGTTAACCACGTGGAGGTTAACGCCCGGGCGCAGGCCCAGTTCATGCAGGCGTAGTAGGTTCTCTTCGCTAATATCCAGTTCGGCCACCTTGGCGCGAACTCTTTTAGGGCACTGACTTAGCAACATGGCGCTATCTTAAGCCTTGCCTTACTTAGGCTAATAGGACCTTAGATGTTGCGCTAATTGTACCGGTTTTAGCTAAATACAATGCCTTCACTTAGCTAATTAGGTAAGGCTAAAGGGACCTTAAGCCAATATGGAAACGTTTTGTCACAAAAAGCTTGGGGCCGACTGGCTGCTGCCAGTCGGCCCCAACGCTCACTAGGGTAAACCTATTAACCTGGTGTTTTAGTTGAACAGGTCAGGCAGTACGCGCTCAACTGCGAGGCCTACCTCCGCTAGTTCTAGGACCATAGGCGCACCTAGGTCCTGAGAGAGGATGTCATGACCGGTGATAGCAAACAGGTCGCCACCGGTGGTACCAATGCGGGCAGCCTTAACACCTTCAGCTTCAGCGGCGGCGTAAACCGCCGGCAGCGCCCCTTCGGGCACAGCAATCACGCAGCGTGCCCCAGACTCAGAGAACAGGAAGGTGAAGTCATCCAGCCCGGCGCCGTCGGCGGCAGCAGTGGCTACATTGGCGATGTCCACGCTTACACCCACGCCGCAGCGCAGGGAGCCCTCCAGCAGGGTCTGCACCAGACCACCGGCAGAGCAGTCGTGGGCGGCGCTGATCAGGCGCTCACCGCTCGGGGTGCGGGCCTCGCTTAGGGCCAACAGCACATTACCCAGGGCCATTTCGGCGTCCAGATCCACCTTGGGCGGCAGGCCACCTAGGTGACGATGCACTACCCGAGCCCAGGCGGAGCCGTCCAGCTCATCGTAGGTTTCACCCAGCAGTACTAGGGCTAGGCCTTCTTCCTGCCAACCTGAGGGGTTAGCGCGGGTGACGTCGTCGATCACGCCCAGCACGCCCACCACGGGAGTGGGGTTAATGGAGGAGTCGAGCAGACCCTTAACCTTGCCGTGGGAGTTGTAGAGGGACACGTTACCGCCGGTAACCGGAATACCCATCACCTTGCAGGCGTCAGCCAAACCGGTAACGGCCTCCACCAGCTGCCACATGGCGTCAGGGTCTTCGGGGGAACCAAAGTTCAGGCAGTCGGTTACCGCCAGCGGGCGGGCACCAACCGTGCACACGTTACGGTAGGACTCAGCCAGGGCCTGGGCGGCGCCGGTAGCCGGGTCAAGCTTGGTGAAACGCCCGTTAGCGTCAGTAGAGATAGCCACACCCAAGCCGGTCTTTTCATCCACACGCACCACGCCGGCGTCGTCGGGCTGAGACAGGGCGGTCTGGCCACGCACGAAACGGTCGTACTGGTTGGTAACCCAGCTGGCAGAGGCGTAGTTGGGGTTAAGCGAAATAGCCATGGCGTGGGCCGCTAGCTCCTTGGAGGAGGCGGGGCGCTGCAGCTTGTCGCTAGTGTCAGCGTTTAGCTCATCCTGCCAGGCAGGGCGGGCGTAGGGGCGATCATAGGTGGGGCCTTCGTGGGCCACGGTCTTGGGGTCCACGTCCACAATGCGCTCACCGAAGTGGTCAATGGTTAGACGCCCAGAGCCGTTAACCTCACCAATTACGGAGGCTTCCACATCCCACTTGCGGATGACCTCCATGAAGGCCTCCAGCTTTTCGGGGGCCACCACAGCCATCATGCGCTCTTGAGATTCACTCATGAGGATCTCGCCGGCGGTTAGGGACGGGTCGCGTAGCAGCACGTTTTCTAGGTTGACGTGCATACCGCCGTCACCGTTGGAGGCCAGCTCGCTGGTGGCGCAGGAAATACCGGCGGCGCCTAGATCCTGGATACCTAGCACTAGATCCTGCTTGAACAGGTCTAGACAGCATTCGATAAGTACCTTCTCCATGAAGGGGTCGCCCACCTGGACGCTGGGGCGCTTGGCCGGCATACCATCCTCGAAGGATTCACTGGCCAAAATGGAGGCGCCACCAATACCGTCACCGCCGGTGCGGGCCCCGAATAGCACCACCTGGTTGCCGGCGCCCGAGGCGTTAGCTAGGTGAATGTCGTCGTGGCGCATAACGCCCACGCACAGGGCGTTTACTAGCGGGTTTTCCTGGTAGGAGGAGTCGAACTCGGTTTCACCACCAATGTTGGGCAGGCCCAGGCAGTTACCGTAACCGCCCACACCGGCCACCACACCGTGCACCACGCGGGCGGTGTCTTCATGGTCAACCGCACCAAAACGCAGCTGGTCCATAACCGCCACCGGGCGGGCACCCATAGAGATAATGTCGCGCACAATACCGCCCACACCGGTGGCCGCGCCCTGGTAAGGCTCCACGAAGGAGGGGTGGTTGTGGCTTTCTACCTTGTAGGTGACGGCCCAGCCGTCACCGATGTCTACTACACCAGCGTTTTCACCCATACCCACCAGCAGGTGCTCACGCATCTGGGGGGTGACCTTCTGGCCAAACTGCTTGAGGTGGATCTTGGAGGACTTATAGGAGCAGTGCTCAGACCACATTACGGAGTACATGGCCAGCTCAGCGTTGGTAGGGCGGCGCCCAAGCAGTCGCTTAATGTCTGCGTACTCTTCCGGTTTAAGACCCAGCTCCGCGTAGGGCATTTCCTTATCTGGGCTAGCCGCAGCGTCCTGAACGGTATCGGGGTGCTCCACGGGGGTAACGGAATTGGGCAGGGAGGTCATTGGCGCTCCTGAACGTGACGTTTAATTGCGCTTAACCGGCGTTGAGTGCGCCTAGCGCATTTACTCTCTAACTCTACTCGTCTTGACTGGGAAGTTAACAGTGGAAGCCGACAATCGGCCAATATGTGCACTCCAGCATTTTTCACATTGTTGTTTTCGGCGAAAATCCCAAAAGTGCTGTGCACCACAAGCAAATGATGTTGGACTGGTGTCATGAGGAACATCGACGTTACCCCTCGCCCCTTAGCGGAGTTAGCGAGCCACCTCAGCGACGCGGCCACGAAGCGCCTGGACGCCGTCGTCGACGCCGGACGCCGCCTAGGCCAGGGACGCACTATTTTCAACATCACCCCCAGCGCCGCTGCTGACTCAGGTGTGGCCGAGGCAGTAGAAACTATTACCGCGCTGGCACTGGATGCGGGTATAGACACCCGCTGGTATCAATTGGATATGCCCGCCCCGTTTAGGGTTTTAAGCGAGCGACTAGACAACTGGCTGCATGGCTACGACGGCGACGGCGGGGTCTTGCGTGACAAGGAACGTGATCTTTATGAGCACGTGTTGTCCTCGAACGCGGAAAACCTGGTGGATGAGATTTCCAGTGGCGACATTGTGGTGCTGCATGAGGCGGCCACCGCTGGCCTGGCGCAGGCTTTCTCTGAGGCGGGTGCCTGGGTGGTGTGGCGCTGCCACGGCGGCACTGAGGATCTAAACGAGCACAGCCAGCTGGCCTGGAGTTTCCTGGAGCCTTATCTGGACTGGGCCAACCGCATGGTGTTCACCCGTGATGTGTACCGCCCGCCATTTGCCCCGCCGGACAGCTGCGACGTGATTGCCCCTTCTATTGTTCCCGACTCGCCGAAAAACCGCGTTTTGGACTTGGATGAGTCCTTGTCGATTGTGCGTTTAGCAGGGATTTTCGACGGCGTAGCTCCCTTTGATGCGGTGCCTTTCATACGTGAGGATGGGCGCCCAGGGGTGATTGAGAGACTCGATGGCGTGATGCTGGCCGGCGGCCCGGTTCCCCAAGGGGCCCGCGTGGTTACGCAGGTTTCACGCTGGTCTGCGCTTAAAGGCAATGTGCAGCTGATTGAGGCTTTTGCCGCTGACCGTGAGCTGCTTGCCGACGACGTACACCTGCTGCTGGTGGGGCCGGCTTTGGATAGTAAGAGCCGGCAAACTACCCGGGTGGTTAACAGCGCTAGTGGCGAGCCGCAGCTAGCTCCCCACAACGGGCATCCTTCTGAGGCGGCCCGCGTGTTGGCGCAGGTGCTTGACGCCCATGCGGTGCTGCCGCCGTCGCTGGCTGAGCGGGTGCACGTGGCCGCTATCCCAATGCTTGACCGCGAGGTGAATGCGCTGATTGTTAACGCTTTGCAGCGCACTAGCACGGTGATTACGCTGATGAGCCACCAGGAGGGCTTCGGCTTGCCGGTCACTGAGGCCATGTGGAAGAAGGCTGTGGTGGTGGCCGCCCAGGTGGGTGGCTTAATTGAGCAGATCGACGACGGCGTCAACGGGGTGTTGGTGCCGGGCCTGTCTGCCTACAGCTGGGGCCAAGCCGTAGCTGAGGTACTACGTTTCCCACAGCAGTCGGCAGAAATGGGCCTGGCGGCCCATGAATCTGTGCGCGCTAATTACCTGCCGGACCGCCACTTGCGTGACTGGCTGGAGCTTATCGCCACCATGGTGGACGAACGCTAAAACTGGTGGAGGCAGCCCCTGACGGGGCTGCCTCCACTTTTAGTTGTTGCGCCTGGCTGATCAGGCGGTGGCTAGCACTGCGTTTAGGACGGAGGCGAATACGCCTAGGCCGTCAACGCCGGTGCGTAGGCCGCCGGCGCCGGCGGGGCCGAAGCCGGGTTCTACGGCGTGTTCGGGGTGGGGCATGAGGCCCACTACGTTGCCGCGTTCGTTGGTTACGCCGGCGATGTCGCGGGCGGAGCCGTTGGGGTTGCCGCCTAGGTAGCGGAAGACTACGCGGCCTTCGCCTTCGAGGCGGTCTAGGTCTTCGTCGGAGGCGATGAAGTTGCCTTCACCGTTCTTCATGGGGACCACGATTTCCTGGCCGGCGCTAAAGGCGTTGGTCCAGGCGGTGTCGGCGTTTTCGATCCGTAGTTTCTGCTCGCGGCAGATGAACTTTTGGTGGTCGTTGCGGATTAGGGCGCCGGGTAGTAGGTGGGCTTCGGTGAGGATTTGGAAGCCGTTGCAGATGCCTAGTACGGGCATGCCTTTGTTGGCGGCGTCGATTACTTCTTGCATTACCGGGGCGAAGCGGGCGATGGCGCCGCAGCGTAGGTAGTCGCCGTATGAGAAGCCGCCGGGTACTACTACGGCGTCGACTGCGTGTAGGTCTGCGTCTTTGTGCCAGAGGCTGACGGGTTCAGCTCCGGATAGGCGTACGGCACGTAGGGCGTCGACGTCGTCGAGGGTGCCGGGGAAGGTGATTACACCGATACGTGCCAAGGTTTAGGCCTCCTCAGCGCGAACAGAAACCACGTCTTCAATGATGGGGTTGCTCAGCAGCTTGTCGGCGGCTTCGCGGGCGGCGGCTAGGTCTGCTTCGGTTACTTCACCTTCTACGGTTAGTTCGAAGCGGCGCCCTTGACGCACCGCAGTGAACTGTTCGAAGCCTAGGCGCGGTAGGGAACCCACTACGGCTTTACCTTGGGGGTCTAGGATTTCCGGCTTAGGCATAACTTCAACAACAATGCGTCCCATGGTTTCTCCTGTATGGGCGGGCGTAAGTCACTACCAGGTTACTAGCACCAACGGACAAACTACATACTTGCCAGGCGTTGTATATCTCAATTTATTGGTTTGGTTAGGTGTTTGGGGCTAGCGGGAAAGTAAGTAACTAATACTTTAGACTGGTGTTGACCGCGCGTGGCCTGCCCCGCCCCCTTTGTTTCGCTGTGGAAACGGCCGCTGACCACGCATCCATTAATCTCGATGAAGAGGACATAATGCGTCTAATTTTGCCTCGGCGTCGTTGGGCGGCCGGATTGGCTGTTGTGGCTATGACTTTGACGGGTCTAGCCCCGGTAGCCGTCGCAACTGGTCCGGTAGCTGTGCCGGCTAGCCCCACCCAAGACGATTCCCATCCCCAGGTTTTGCCTGCTCCCCAGTCACTGAGTTGGGGTAGCGGCGCTGCCACGTTTAAGTCCACTACGGTGCATTTTGATGTGCAAAACCAGGACGAGCCCACTAAAGCTACGCTGAATGCTTTAGCTAAAGCCAATAACTTGCAGGTCACTAGTGCGGCTGCGGCCACGCTGAAGGTCACGGTTAAGGTGGCTGCTTCTGGTGAGCAGGGTGACGGCGCTGGCCAGGCCCCTAAGCACGCTGAGGGCTACCTGCTTAAAGCTGAGGGCAACAGCGTCACTATTACCGGCTCTGATACGCGCGGCGCTTACTATGGCGTGCAAACGCTGCGTCAGCTGGTTAAAGACGGCAAGCTCTATCACGCTACGGTACGTGACTGGCCGCTGATGAGTGTGCGTGGCACGATTGAGGGTTTTTACGGTATTCCTTGGTCTCACCAGGCTCGCCAGGATATTTTGGCTTTCTCTGGCAAGCACAAGATGAATACCTACATTTACACCCCTAAGGATGACGCTTATCTGCGCGCTAAGTGGCGTGAGCTGTATCCGCAGGCGGAGCTGGCTAAGCTCAAGGAGCTGGTGGATGCCGCTAACGCTAACCACGTGGATTTTGTGTTTGCTCTCTCCCCCGGTAACGACATTTGCTATGGCCAGCAAAGTGACTATGACGCCACGGTGGCTAAGTTTGAGCAGCTACGCAAGATTGGGGTGCGCTCGTTCTATATTGCTTTGGACGACATTAACCCGCGTTTGAACTGCGATTCTGACGCCGCCCAGTTCCCTTCTCGGGGCCCTTGGACACAGCTGGCTGACGCCCAGTCTTACTATTTGAACAAGGTGCAAACTGAGTATGTTAAGGCCAACCACCTCAATGATTTGATGATGGTGCCCACTAACTATTCGGGTAACGCCACTGACCCGTTTAAGACGGCTCAGGGTGAGCGTTTGCACCAGGATATTCGTATGCAGTGGACTGGGATGGGGGTTTTCTCTGACCAGATCACTGTTGACCAGGTGACTAAGGCGGCCACCACCTACAACAATAAGCACCTGTTTATTTGGGATAACTTCCCGGTTAATGATGGCCAGCGGGGGCGACTGTTCCTTAACCCATTGGAGGGCCGTGACCCTAACCTGTACAAGTACATTGACGGTTTCACCTCTAACCCCATGATTCAGCCTTATGCCTCGCTACCGTCGCTAGCTAACTATGGTGATTACACCTGGAATGGACCTAAGTATGACGCTCAGGTCTCGTTTAAGGCGGCTTTGGCGGAGCTGGCTGGCACCAGTGATGGCCAGGTAACTAAGGCGCTTGATGCGTTTGTGGATCTTAACCAGTCGTGGAAGCCTTACCGGGCTTCTTCGCAAAGCGCCCCGCAGCTGTCTAGCGACGTTAAGGCTTTTAAGGATGCTTTAGCTAGCGGCAATGCGGCCACTATTAAGTCCACTGCCGCTACTTTGCGTGCGCGTTTGCAGCTGATCCAGCAGGCCCCGCAGCTGCTTGCCAAGATGGAATCTAAAGGTTTTTACAATGACATTAAGCCTTGGCTGGAGGCGGCCCGCGATTGGGCTAAGGCCAGCGAGTCGGCTGTGGATGTTTATTTGGCTATTGGCGCCAATAATGGGGAGCAGGCCACTAGCGCCCTGATGGCGATGCAAGCCTCACAGCAAAGCGCGCTTGCGCCCCGCGTGGATGATATGGATTCGGACTTTACGGTTAAGCCCGCTTCTATTACGGCTTCTGTAGGCGACGGCGTCTTTAACGCTTTCGTGGACGATGCCGCCAAGGCTTGGGATAAGTGGGCTGCTTTGACTCCCGCTAAGGGCGGGGCCGCTTTGAAAGTGAGCGAGGCTTCTACCACTATGGGCACTTGGGAGAGCTATGTGCCCGCTAATGCGGTTGATGGTCGGGAGGACACTTTCTACTGGTCTAACTCTGCCCCACAGCCGGGCTCTTATTTCCAGCTTGATCTTGGCAGCGAGCAGGAGATTGGTTTGGTGCATGTCAGCCAGGGCCGTAGTGCTTCACAAACTGGCGACATGATCTATAACGCTGAGGTTGAGGTTTCTGCTGATGGCTCTAACTGGACTTCGCTGGGCCAGTTCACTAACCAGGCTGAGATTACGGCTAAGGCACCCGCCGGCACTATGGCGCGTTATGTGCGCCTGAAGGCCACTGCGGCTAATGGTAATGGGGCTTGGGTGCAGATCCGCGAGTTCCAGGTTTCTAGCCCCACTAAGGGCTTGTCTACCACTTTGGTTACCGCTAAGGATCACCCGCTAGATAATGCGGTTGACGCTAAGGGGGCTACGGCTTTGGTGGCTACCCAGGTGCCTGAGGGCGCTAATTTGGTGCGCGAGCTACCCCAGGCGGCTGACGGCAAGGTGAGTGTGGTTGTGGCCGGCCAGGTTGGGGCCACGGTTGAGTATCAGCGCAGCGACGGTAGTTGGGTGGCTTTGGGTAGTGCCGACGCCGCCAAGCACTATCAGGTGTTTGCGGCTCAGGGCCCGGTTAAGGCGATCCGGCTGACTTCCATTAAGGGCGAGGTTTTGCCCAACATTTTGGAGTTTTCTTACCGGGCTTGGCGTGCGGGTGATCCTCAGCCAGGCTCGACGCCGGCGCCCACCCCCACTCCAACGGTTGCGCCCACTGCGTCCCCGGCCCCCACTGCCAGCCCAACGCCCACCAGCGCGCCTACGGCTACTCCCACGGTAGCGCCCACCAGTCCGGCACCTACTGTGGTGCCCACGGTCACTCCCGCGCCCAGCCCGGCACCGACCAGCCAACCCACGGCTAGCCCGGCACCCACTGCTACCGCCGCGCCTAGCCCCACCGCTAGCGCTGCCCCCACGGCTAGCCCAGCGCCAACGGCTACCCCGGCGCCCACAGCTAGCCCGGCTCCGAGCGCTACCGTAGCCCCCACGGCTAAGCCCACTGCGGCTCCCACGGGCCGGCCTAGCGCCCTACCCAGCGCCTCCGGCAAGCCGGGCGCGCTGCCTTCAGCTAAGCCGTCCTTGCTGCCTGGACAGCGGATCACGCTAAATCCGACCCCTGGCCAGGCCCGCTACTCCAATGGAGTGTTGGCCCACACCGGGGCCAACATTGCGGTTGGTTTAGTGGCCCTAGTGGCACTGGCTAGCGGCGGCTTGCTGCTGGCCCGGCGTCGTCGCCAAAGCTAAACCAAAGGCGCCGGGCAAGGGAACGGTAACCAAAAACCTTGCCCGGCCCTAAAAACACTTTTGGGTGGGACGCTTACAGCATCCCACCCAAATCTGTATCTAGCCGCTACAGCCACAGCACTCAGGCAGCAACCAGGGATCCAGCGCAGCAAAGCAAGTACTTAGCAGCACATCAGGCACCAAGCAGGGACATAGCGCAGCCAAGCACGCACTTAGCGGCGCGGCAAGCAGCAACCGGAGCTGCTGCGCGGCAGGCAACGCGGGGCGCTGCAGGGCGACAGTTGCTGTTACAGAGCCAGGGGCTTGCCGGTTAGGCGCTCATAGGCCTCCAGGTAGCGCTCGCGGGTGCGCTCAACTACCTGCTCAGGCAAGGCCGGGGGCTGCTGGCCACTGTTACGATCCCAGCCGCTTTCCTTAGCTAGCCAGTCACGCACAAACTGCTTGTCGTAAGAAGGCGTCACCTGACCCTCAACCCACTGGTCAGCCGGCCAGAAACGGGAAGAATCAGGGGTCAGTACCTCGTCACCCAAAACCAGTTCACCCTGGCTGCCGCGCCCAAATTCAAACTTGGTGTCAGCCAGGATAATGCCGCGCTGCTTAGCGATATCAGCGGCGCGCGTGTACAGCTCCAAGGTGGCCTGGCGCAGCGCCTGGGCCGGCTCTAGGCCAACCATTTGCGCCACCCGCTCAAAGGAAACATTCTCGTCGTGGTCACCCAGCTCAGCCTTGGCGGCAGGGGTGAAAATCGGCTCCGGCAGCGGCGAGGCCTCCACCAAACCAGGCGGTAAAGCCACCCCACACACCTGCTGGCCGGCGCGGTATTCAACCAGGCCAGAGCCGGTTAGGTAGCCGCGAGCCACGCACTCTACCGGATACATGTCCAGGCGGCGGCAAATCATGGCGCGCCCAGCCACCTGCGCGGGCACATCCAGCGACAGCAGGTGGTTAGGTACTACCTGCTCCAGCTGCTCAAACCACCACACGCTCAGGGCGGTTAGCACCTTGCCCTTGTCGGGAATCTGCGAGCTGAGCACATAGTCATAGGCGCTGATGCGGTCACTGGCCACCACCAGCAGCACATCCTCGCCTTCCCACGGCCCCTGGGGGGCAGGCACGTAAACGTCACGGACCTTGCCGGAAACCAGGTGCTTCCAGCCATCTAGAACCGGTGCGGCAGGTAGTTCAATTCCCATTTTTAACGCTCCACATAGGCGGGGGCGGCGATATCACTGCGGTGATAGGCGCCGTCGAACTTAATCTTGCTTACCGCCGCGTAAGCCTTAGCGCGCGCTGCGGCCACATCTTCACCCAAAGCCACCACCGACAGCACCCGGCCACCGGCAGTAACTAGGTCATTGTCGTCATTACGGGCAGTCCCCGCGTGCAGCACATGCACGTCAGGGTCAGCTTCAGCCTGCTCAATACCGGTAATTACATCCCCAGTGGTGGGGGTGGAGGGGTAGCCGGCAGCGGAAATAACCACGTCAACCGCAGCCTTATCACTCCACTGAGGCTCAGCCACCTGATCAAGGTGCCCCACCGCAGCCGCGTGCAACAGCTGGGGTAGCGAAGAGTCTAGACGCGCCAGCACAGCCTGAGTCTCAGGGTCACCAAAACGCACGTTAAACTCCACCACGCGCATACCCTTGCTGGTTAGCGCCAGGCCGCAGTAAAGCAGACCAATGAAAGGCGTGCCTCGGCGAGCCATCTCATCAACCACCGGCTGCGCCACCTGCTCTATCACCTGCTGACCCAGGTCAGCCGGGGCCCAAGGCAGCGGCGTGTACGAACCCATACCACCCGTGTTCGGGCCGGCGTCGCCGTCACCAATACGCTTAAAGTCCTGAGCGGGGCTCAGTGCGCGCACAGTGCGCCCGTCACAAACACAGAAAACCGAGGCCTCGGGGCCGTCTAGGTAATCCTCAACCACCACGGCGCCGCCCTCGCGCTCTAGGCAAGCCAGGCCGTGCTTAAGCGCCGCGTCACGGTCAGAAGTAACCACAACCCCCTTACCGGCAGCTAGCCCGTCTTCCTTGACCACATAGGGGGCACCAAACTCATCCAAAGCCTGCTCTAGCTGGTCAGGGCTGGTGACAATGCGGGCACTGGCGGTAGGCACATGGGCGGAGGCCATAACTTCCTTAGCGAAAGCCTTAGAACCCTCCAGGCGGGCAGCCGCCTTACTGGGACCAAACACCGCAATGTCTGCCTGACGCAAAGCATCAGCCACGCCTGCTACCAGTGGCGCCTCCGGGCCCACCACCACCAGGTCAGCCCCCATCTCACGAGCCAAGGTGACTACTTCATCAGGGCTGTTGGGGTCAATGAACAAGTTAGTGGCGATCTGCGCAGTGCCGGGGTTACCTGGCGCTACAACAAGTTCAGTGGTTTCAGGGTCACGGGATAAGGCACGGGCCAGCGCATGTTCACGTGCACCAGAGCCCAGAAGCAGGATTTTCACGTACCCACTTTAGCCGCTCACTGGCCCTAATTAAACCGCTAACGGTCCCAAATGTCCGCTAGTAGTTAACTAGCGATACTTAAACAAAAGTTTCCCCCCGCCCAGTGGGCGGGGGGAACTATCTATGGTTAGCGGCCAGCTAACTGGTAAGCAGCTGCTGTGTTAGCGCTTGGCTAGCTGGTTACTTGCTAGTTGTTACTGGCAGCGCTCACTTGGCGGCGGCGATGCGCTCACGGAACTTGGCCAGCTGAGCGGTGATCTCGGCGGGAACCTTGTCACCGAACTGAGCCAGGTACTCCTCGGTGGAGTCCATCTCAGCGGCCCAAGCCTCGGGGTCGATAGCGAAGAGCTTGTTCCAAGCAGCCTCGTCTACCTCGTCCAGGCCCTCAAGGTTGAAGTCCTCGAACTTGGGGTAGCGGCCGGTGACGCCGTCGATGGCCTCTACCTGGCCAGCGGCGCGACGCACGATCCAGTCCAGAACACGGCTGTTCTCGCCGTATCCGGGCCACAGGAACTTGCCATCCTCGTCCTTACGGAACCAGTTGACCTGGTAAACCTTGGGGAACTTGTCGCCAGCCTTGTCCTGCATCTCCAGCCAGTGGCCCCAGTAGTCGGCCATGTTGTAACCGCAGAAGGGCAGCATAGCGAAGGGGTCGTGGCGCAGGGAGCCGGCCTTAACGTCGGTGGCGGCAGCGGTAACCTCAGAGGCCACGGAAGCACCGATGAACACGCCGTGAGCGGGTTCGTACTGCTCGGCTACCAGCGGCACGTTGGTAGCGCGGCGGCCACCGAAGAGGATGGCGTCGATGGCTACACCCTCGGGGGCTTCCCAGTCACCACAGATGATCGGGCACTGAGCAGCCGGGGTGGTGAAGCGGGAGTTGGGGTGAGCGGCCTTCTTACCCTCGGCAGCGTCAGCCGGGGTGTAGTCGTTGCCGTGCCAGTCGATCAGGTGCTCGGGCAGCGGAGCGTCGATGCCCTCCCACCAAACGTCGCCGTCGTCGGTCAAAGCAACGTTGGTGAAGATGGTGTTGGCCTTCATGGTGTCCATGGCCATCGGGTTGGTCTTGTAGCTGGTGCCGGGGGCGACGCCGAAGAAGCCAGCCTCGGGGTTGATGGCGCGCAGGCTGCCGTCCTCACCAGGACGCATCCAGGCGATGTCGTCACCAATGGTCTCAACCTTGTAGCCCGGGATGGTGGGCTGGAGCATGGCCAGGTTGGTCTTACCGCAGGCGCTGGGGAAAGCGGCAGTTACGTGGTACTGCTTGCCGCTGGCCTCATCGGTCAGACGCAGGATCAGCATGTGCTCGGCCATCCAGCCGTCGCGGCGGGCCATGGTGGAGGCGATACGCAGGGCGTAGCACTTCTTGCCCAGCAGGGCGTTGCCGCCGTAACCGGAACCGTAGGACCAAATCTCGTTGGTCTCGGGGAAGTGGGTGATGTACTTTTCCTCGTTGCAAGGCCAGGTGGTGTCTTCCTGACCGGGAGCCAGCGGGGCACCTACAGAGTGCACGGCGGGAACCCAGGGGCGGCCTTCGTTGATCAGGTCCATGGCCTTGGTGCCAATGCGGGCCATGATGCGCATGTTGACTACCACGTAGGGGGAGTCGGTGATCTCAATACCCAGCTGGGAGATGGGGCCGCCGAGGGGACCCATGGAGAAGGGGATCACGTACATGGTGCGGCCGGCGTAGGTGCCGTCAAACTTCTCGTTGAGGATCTTCTTCATCTCAACCGGGTCGTACCAGTGGTTGGTCGGACCGGCGTCTTCTTCCTTCTCAGAGCAGATGAAGGTGCGCGACTCTACGCGGGCGACGTCGCTGGGCAGCGAACGGGCCAGGAAGGAGTTGGGGCGCTTCTCGGGGTTTAGGCGAGTGAACATGCCGGACTCAACCATTTCGCTGGTCAGACGGTCCCACTCTTCCTGGCTACCATCGCAGAAGTAAACCTTCTCAGGCTTACCCAGTTCAGCAATGCGGGTAGCAAAAGCAATGACGTCTTCGGGAGCGTTGGCCGGAGCAGCGGCGCGAACGTCCTGCGCGGTGACAGTCATATGATTCCCTTCCTTGGGGGTGCTTATTTATCTTTGGCTTGCGCCTGTTAACGCGCTTATTCTCTCTCAATACCCCGGGTGACTTCTTCCCAAAGGTCCTATGGTTCACGTCACATACGTAGAAAAGGCGCAGATAAACCGCGAGATTTACCTGCGCCTGAACTACTCAAAAGCCAACAAAAAGCTTCTAAGCTGCTAGGAAACACGCCCTAGCTGTGTGGGTTTAGCTAAATAAGGCTTGCCCCACCATAGTGTCTGACTGACCGATACCGGCAGGAATCGCAAACAGGGCGCGTGCCTGGTGCTGCAAATATTCACTCAGGGCGTCCTTTTGAGTCATCTTGTCCAAGATCGGGTAGAAGTTTGTGCGCGGGTCACGCACGAAGGCAATGAAGAACAGACCTGCACTCAAACGCCCTAGTGCGTCTGAACCTTCGGTGTAGTTGTAGCCGCGACGCAGCATCCAGCGCCCCTTGTTTTGCTCGGGGTTAACGATGGCGATGTGCGAGTCTGCGGGCACCTCCAGCTCTCCTTCCTTGTTCTTAGCCTTGAAGTCGATCGGCTTGAACTCATCTTTGCCGCTGGTAGGAGCCGTAACGTTAAGCGGGGCACCGTAACGCTTGTCGCGCCCGAAGGTTTGTTCCTGCTCGATCAGACGCAGGTTGTCCCACATTTCAGCGAACATGTGGATTTTGCGCACCACAAAGTAGGTGCCGCCAGCCATCCAGTCTGCGCCGCTGTCATCTCCCTTTTGCACCCACAGGTGCTCGTTTAGCTTGGCGTCTCCGTCTTCAGACTTAATGTTGTTGGTGCCGTCCTTGAAGCCAAACAGGTTACGCGGGGTTTCCTGGGCTACCGAGGTGGAGGAGGTGCGTCCATAACCGGTCTGGCTCCAGCGCATTTTGGCCGTGCCCATGGCAATACGGTTTAGGTTGCGAATGGCGTGCGCACACACCTGGGCGTCGTTCGAGCAGGCCTGTACTAGCAAGTCGCCGTCTGAGTCAGCAGAGCGGATGTTTTCGTTAGCGAATTTGGGCATGCCCTCAGACAGGATCTTGGGCATTTTTTTGGCAATGCCGAAACGGTCTTTGCCGTCGCTGTCTACAAACAGCGAGCGCCCGAACCCGAAGGTGATGGTTAGTCCGTTGGGCTTGTAGCCCCAGGCTTCACCGCTGTCGCGGGGCACGGCCTGCTTGTTTTCGTTGGGTTCGCCGCCTACTAGTTCGCCGGCGGTCATTTGCTGTGCGGCTACGGTCCAGTCGCTTAGCAGCTGTTTGAGCTCTTCGGGGTCTGTGGCGGTGACGTCAAAGGCGGCGCAGAACATGTTGTCTTGGGCGGGGGTGAGGATGCCGGCCTGGTGCTTGCCACGGAAGGGGTAGGTGTCCAGGATTTTGTCTGCGGGGGCATCTTCTCCCCCGGCTGCATAGCCACCGGCGGCGCCAGCTAGGGCCCCGGCGGCTAGGCCGGCCCCAGCAAAACCGAAGGCGGCGCGGCGTGAGACGTGGTGGGCGGCTTTGTCCTCGTCTGCTCCGCTGCCAGTGGCGACGACGGCGTCGCCGGTGGTTTCGTTAGCCGTTTCAGCCGCGTTTTGGGTTACGTCCGAGGCCTCTTCAGCGGGAGTGTTGGCGCTTTCGGTAGCGTCTGTAGCCTTGTTGCTCATTAGGTTCTCCTTGGCTAAATACAAATTTCCCAGTCATTATTATGGGTGTAAATAGCCCGCAGATCAGCCCCTAGGGCCTAAATCTGCGGGCTATTTAGTCACATTTGCCTTACCTTAATCTGCTCAGCCTAAGCAAAGTGTTAGCTAAACAGGGTGGGCGCGGTGGTTAGCAGCGTTTATCAGTGCAGCACGATGCCGCTGATCTCGCTTAGCTGCTTGGCCAGGGCGGCAACCTCGCTGGAGAACTGCTGCTGAGCCTTGGTGTAGGAGTTCTTGGCGGGAGCCTCACCGGCGTCCTTCTGAACGGAGGCGATGGTGTCGTAGCCGACGTACTTGGTGGCACCGTCGGTGGTCTTACCGTCAGCGTGGGAGTCGATCAGCTTGTGTACAGCCTTGAACTTGGCCTTGATCTTCTTGTCCAGCTCAGGGTTGGACTTGGCCACGATTTCAGAGACGTTGCCGTAGGCTACCTCGGCGCCTTCAATGTTGGCCTTGAAGTCGTAGAGGTCAGTGTGGGAGAAGGTGTCTTCTTCACCAACAATCTTGGTGTCGGCCACCTCGTTGACTAGGTCAACGGAGCCGGTTACTACGTCGTTGATGGTCAGTGAAAACTTCTTGCCGTCCACACCGGTGATCTTGCCGTAAACCAGGTCGTAGAGTTTCTGGGTGTTTTCTTCCAGGTTGGTAGCGGCTGCCTTGCGGTCAGCGTCGCTGGCGAACTTGAACTGGCTACCCCCCCACAGGTCGGCCTCGATGCGGTGCCAACCGGTCCAGCTCTTGAGCACCTCGGGGTCGGTGACAGACTTGCCGGCGTCGGCAGACAGGTTCTGGATACGCACGTCGAGTGCGCCGTCGAGGTCACCGGCTTCCTTGATACCAAACTTCTCAGCGGTCGGCTCGATGCGCTCGTAGTGCTGGCGCGCTAGCGGGAACAGTTCCTTAGCCTTGGCGGTGTCACCAGAGGTGTAGGCGGCGGTGAAGGCCTTGGTGGCGGTTAGTAGCTGACCGACCTGGTCCTTAACGTAGGAGGTGTAGTTGGCTACGGCCTGCTCTTCAAGCTTCTTGACGTCGCTGCCGACGGCCACGTCCTTACCTTTGGTGACCTTGAGCTGGGTAGCTCCCACCAGGGCACCCACCATGTTGGGCTTGCAGGCGCTGTAGTAGGTGCCTTCCTTGAGGGCGGTGGTTAGCTCGGTGGAGGTACCCGGGCCGATGTTCTCCTTTTCGGAGACGATCTGTAGCTTGTTTTCGCTCAAAACCTCAAACTCGTTGGGGACAGTGCCCTCGTTGGAGATCTTGAAGGTCACCTGGCCCGCGGGGAAGGACTTGGAGGAAACCTCGCAGCCCTTGTCGGTGATTTTGACGTTGATGGTGTTGGAGCCGGCTGCGTTAGTGCCGCCACTGCCACCCTGGTTGTTTGCAGTGCAGCCGCCCAGGACAGACAGGGCGACTACCGGCAGCGCCACCAGCGCGGCACGTACTCGACGTGTAATCATCTATTTTTCCTTGTCGGATGGGTTTTGGGTTGGGAAGGAAGGGGTAGTTGCTGTGGTCGCCAAGCTTCCTTCCCGACGCCGTCGACCACAAGTCTTTTAGGCTGCGGCTACCTCAGCCGGCCTTGTTCTCCACCTTGGGGGCTTTACCCAACTTGGCGTGCGCCACCCGGGCGAAGAAGTACAAGGTGGGCCAGAAGTAGATGTTCCAGCCGATTACCTGCAGCCAGGTGGGGGTGGGGTTGACCTGGAACAAAGCCACACTGACCTCGTAAAGCCAACGCAACGGGTTAACCGAAGATTGGGGTACCCAGTTGGATACGTCCCAGGCGTGGTGAGCCCAGCCCGGCAGCAGCGAGGCTTCCTGAAGGTCACCAAAGCCGTAGGAGATAATGCCGGCGGCCACCACAATCAGGAAGTAGCCGGTCACCGTGAAGAACATGGAGAGGTTAATGCGCACTCCCCCGCGATAGATCAGGTAGCCCAGCACAATGGCCACCACCAGGCCACCGACCACCCCGGCGGCGATAGCTGGCGTGGATTTTTCTACAGCCGAGCGCACGGTCGCCCAAATAAATAGGGCGGTTTCGATACCTTCACGGCCTACCGCGAAGATGGCGATCCAGATAATGCCCCAGCCTCGCCCATCTTTTTCTAGCGAGGCCGATAGGCTGTCGCGCAGGCCTTGGCTCATTTGGCGCGAGTTTTTGCCCATCCAGAAAATCATCCAGGTAACCATGGCCACGGCCACCAGCGATAGTGAACCACCAATGATTTCTTGGGCCTGGAAGGTTAGGGTTTGTGGACCCCAGGTCAAGATGGCGCCAATGGCTAGCGGCACCAGCGCAGCGGCCAGCACCCCTAAAGTCAGCTTGCCAAACAGGTCTCGACGACCAATTTTGGCCAGGTAGGCGGCAATCACGCCTACCACCAGGGCGGCCTCTAGACCCTCACGCAGGGCGATAATAAAGTTCGCAAAGAATAGGGACATGCTCTTACTTTTATTAGGCTAGACTCACTTCCGAAAGGTCAGCCTAACCTTTATCTGCCCTGTACTCAAGCAGTTTTAGCTAAGTTGAGACGCTCAATTGCCGTAACATGACTCACCCTTAAGTCCCAGACGCGGCGTCAGAATATTTACGCAGCTACACGCCCCATTTTTAGCCACACCACGCCATAAAACCGGCACCGACGGCGTCGAGAAAATAACTGCTTTATTCAAAGCCGCAACCGCCCTAGCCTCAACGCTAAAACTACCAACGCTTAAACATGCGAAAATAGCTTCATGCGAGCATCAGCCAGCCGAAGGCGTTTTGCGGCATTAGCCTGCCTAACCCTAGTCCCCACCCTTGGCGCCTGTCAGGCCCATATGGATCTAACCGTGCACCAGGAGGGCACTTACGACGCCGTCATCCGCATGGTGGATAACACGTCCTCGCAGATCACCAGCACTTCACAGTGCAAGCAGCTAGCTAGTTCCCTGCGCAGCTCAATTGCCACTAATAAGGGCAGTGAAATTAAGGTCAAGTCCATCAATGGCGACGAGGGTATCGGCTGCGAATTCACCTTTAAATCCATTCCGGTAGCCACCGCCGCCACCAAGCCGGCCCCCAATGCCAGCGCTGCTAGCACCGCCAATGCCTCAGCTAACGCGAACGCCTCGGCGAGTCCTACCGGTGCCACTAACGCACTAGTGTGGCGCCAGGGCAACAAGGTTTTTGTGCGTATTCCCGGGGTAAACACTGACGGAAACTCTGAGGCCGCCACCGCTTCCCCCAGCGCCGGCGCCTCAACTGGCTCTGGCGGCTCAGGCGGTTCAAATGGCTCAGCTGGTTCAGCTGGCTCTGGCTCTGGTAGCTCTGGCGGCTCTAGCAAATCCGGCGGCAGCGATGATGTGGTTGAAAAATACAAGTCACTGATCGACACCAAACTGACAGTAACTTTCCCCGGCGCAGTTATTGACGCTGGCGGCGGCAAGGTGCAGGGGCACAAAGTCACTTGGAGCGGCCCGCAGATCCTGGCTACTGGGGTCAGCGCCTCAGGTTACGCGATTGGTAATGGCGGCATGCCCTGGTATTCGGCCTCACGCCCGTGGTCTTGGTTGATTGTCGGCTCGGTCTTTGCGCTGACGGCATTTGGTTTTTGGCGACGCCGCCGCGCCCACACCAGCTAACAGCAGCCAGAGTGACGCCGCCGACCCCAGTAGCGCCGTCGACCCCAGGCAGCTAAAACGGCGCCGTCGGCCCCAAAAAAACCAATAAAAAGCCCCGGTAACCTTGAACTGCGTCCCGAAACTTGGACGCGTTTAATGGTAACCGGGGCGATTTATTTAAGCGCTCGCAGGCTCAGCGGACCTGGGCGATCTTCTGCTTGCGCTTGGAGCTGACCACTACGGCCACAACCACAATCGCGATCACCAAAACCGCAGCCACGCCACCGATGATCAGGCCGGTGGACAGGCCAGAGTCAGAGGACTTCTCAGCAGCGGTGGCCTTAGCAGTGGCGGTGGGCTCAGCCTTCTTCTCGGCGCTGACCTTACCGGTAATAGTGCTAGCAGTGGTGCCATCAGCGAAGGTTACGGTGTTACCGGAGATGGTGCCGCCCTTAGCGGAGGTTACGTCGCCGGGGTAGGTTACCTTCATGTCCATCTTGTAGGTACCAACAGCCTGCAGGCTGGATAAGGATCCAGTTAGCGTGGAAGCATCAAAGGTGAACTCGCCCTTTTCTTCCTTACCACCCAGGATGGTGGCGGTGTCGCCCTTAACCACCAGGCGGCAGACCTTACCGCCATCAGTGCCATCAACAACCGTAGCATCGGTAGTGGTGCCCGCAGTGGCCGGAATAGCAGCCTTAATGTTGGGGCACACCTGGGTGATAATAGTGCCGTTATCGCCGTCAACAGCGATGTCAACCTGGTACACCGTGTTGGTCATGGACTCGATGTTGACGTTTGCGTGGATGGTGAAGGCCATGGCAGCCTGGGCCGGAGAAGCTACTAGCGCGCCGCCAACAGCCAGAGCTGCAGCCGCTCCTAGGGAAAGCGCCTTGGTACGAATACGCTTAAAAATAGACATTATCTACCTTTCTTTCTGCCTGGTTTGGGGATAAGCAGAATCCTCGGCAATTGTATGGGCTCAAACTTGATACTTGCTGGGACGTGTCCGACTTGTTACCTAAGTGGGTAACATATAAACCAAAACGACGATATAGCCAGGCTATATCGTCGTTTTAGCTTTAAACAGCTAACAAATACGGCTTACTGCTGCGGGTAGCCGCCCTGTCGGTAACCCTGCTGGGGGTATTGACCCTGCTGAGGGTACTGGCCTTGCTGAGGATACTGACCACCCTGCTGCGGGTAGCCACCCTGGGAGTAACCCTGCTGAGGGTACTGACCACCCTGCTGGTAACCACCCTGAGGGTAGCCCTGCTGCGGGGCATAACCGAACTGGCCGCCCATCGCGCTAGGCGGCTTCTTCTTGCCAGAGCGCACCGCGAAGAACGCGCCCACACCAACCAGCAGCACTACTACTACACCAATGATTACGTAGAGCACAGTGTTGTCATCTGAGCTGGAAGAGCTTGAGGAGCTGGAGGAGCTACCTGAATCCTTGGCGCTACCGTCCCCATTGTTAGAGGAACCAGCCTTGTTGTCAGAAGAACCGCCATTGTCAGAGGAGCCACTACCGGGGTTGCCTACTACCTTGTACTTCCCACCCAGCTTTAGCTTGGCGGTGTTGCCGCTAACTTCAGCACCTTCAGCGGAAACAATGCCGCCAGCAAAAGTTAAACGATAGTTGATTGAGCTATCACCATAGCTAGTGAGACTGCTAAGCCCAGTTAGATCGCCTTCAACACGTACATTGCTACCATCGCGCTCAACATTGAAACCAATACCGCTTACACCAGAGTCGGATGAGGTAGAGCTGATTACTGTCTCAAGCGGCGCAGTAACTTCGACGGCACAAACTTCTACACCCTCATACTGGGTAATTTCAGATTTGTTAACGGTGCCAAAACCAAGCGGGCTAGTACCGCCAGTGCTGTACCTATTGCACATAGTCTTGTGGTCAGCGCCTTGAACAGTGCTGTGTTCCTTCATAGAGATCGTTACAGTGTCCCCGGCGAATTTAAATTCGGTCCACACTTTCATAGTTTGAGTGTCGTCAGCGTGCGCTGGGGCGGTAAGACTTACCAGCGAAAATGCCAGCACAAAGGCAGCCAAGATGGCCCCTAGGCGCGCCACAAACGAGTGTGACTTCAAAGCAACAGCGTTCATGTTTATACCCTAGCCCTTTTTAGTAGGCCAGGCATCCCAACGCCTTGGGGATTAAACCCCGGAGCCCAGCTATTTCCTGATTTTGCGTGACCTAGCGGACCGGTGTTTGTGGCCACAGGGTCCCACCAGAAGCAGCACTACCCCGATGACTACCGTGAGCGCCGTCGCCCCCACAATCACATAAAGCACGGCGCTACCAACCGACATCTCCGCCCCAGAGTCGCTGGCACTAGTGATAACAGAACTGGTGGTGGAGCTAGCGTCAGTAGCCACGTAACTGGCGGCGCGGACCGGCGAATTTACCAGCAGCAGTGCAAAAGCCAGCAGTAGGGTACCTACCACAGCCCCTACTCGCTCTAACCCTACTTTCATAGCATTCATCCTGCTCACGGCCCTATCCTAGGGGCATTTAACCGAGATTTACCTGGATTTTAGCTGGGGATAACTCCCCTACTGCGCAGCTCTTCGGCCAGGTGGTGGCGCGCTATCTGCATTCTGGCGGCGCATTACCTGCATTTTCCGACGGCGAAGGCGCCTTCTGCGGTAAATCGGAATTGGCGCCTGCAGGCATAGTGGCAGAGCCTAGGTCTTCACTAGAAGTTACCGACTTAGCAAAACAGGCCTTAACACACGCAAAAACTGCTATCACGCCAACAATGAGTATCAGTGCAAGCAACATAGTAAGCACCTGCATAAGATCAACCGACCATAGTAGGCGATAAAATGACTGTAACAGGCGATAAAATCTTGGAGTTGAGGAAGTTAGATCCCCTCTGGCGGGTATGGCGTCAGGGTCATAGGGAGTCATAGAAGCCACTACTTCAAAGTCTTCATTTTTGGCAGTAAAAACGGATGTATACCTTTCCATCTCACCCCCAAAACAAGAAAAAGACTCTACATCTCGAAATTCAATAATATATTCAATCTCACCAGTGTAAGCAGGATCTGTTACGCCTATTATTTTAACGATATTATCTTCAACAATAATCTCTGCACCATATATTAGTGCGTGCGACAACTCCTCTTTAGGGTTCCCGATAATATAAGCTGAGCAAACTTCTACATCACCATAATGCCCCATCTCAAGCTTATAGACTTCCTGACCTAGGTCAGCCTCTAACCGCTTAACGTAATCAGAGCTTTTTGAGCATATGCTTTTGGTTGATTCATTAGAATTTATATGTGTTTTTATCTCAACATATGCCATACTATTATCAAAATTTATTTGCACCCAGGTGTGCATGCTATCTTCGCCATGCGCCGGTGCGGACACAGCAACCGGTGCGGACACAGCAAACAGCGAGCAAGTCAGCATAAGCACTGACCCTAAAACACCGCATACACGAGTCGCCATTGATCGCGCGTTAGCCATAGTATCCACCCTTTAGCTCTATAAACTCAGCAAATAAATCAACTAGGGATAACTGCTTAAGCCTAGCTGTTATACACCAACTAACAGTTATTAAACGAAACCAGGGCCGGGTGTAAAACCACGGCCCTGGTTGAGATGAATTCTAGCTAGCCGTTGTAGCCGCCATATTGACCCTGCTGGGGGTAGTTGCCCTGTGGCGGGTACTGTTGCTGCGGATAGGGGCCCGAACCGTAAGGCTGCGGCGCGTAAGCAAACTGCCCACCCATCCCGCTAGGCGGCTTCTTCTTACCTGAACGCAGCGCCAGGAAGGCGCCCAGACCCACAAGCACTACCGCTGCAACGCCAATGATTACATAAAGCAGAGTGTTGTCACTTGAGGACTTGGAGCTTTTTACAGCCAGCGGAGTGGGCGTGACGGTAGCTGGAGCGCCGTTGGCGACGGTGTTTTCATTGTTGTCAGAGCCAGAGGTGCTAGACGGACTGCTAGAGGGAGTGGCGCCACCCTGGTTATTTCCCGAGGATCCGCCATTGTTGGAGCCGCCGTTGGAAGACCCACCGTTAGTAGAGCCGCCATTTGAGCTGCCGCTGCCAGGATTACCAACTACCTTAAACTTGCCACCAAGCTTGAGCTTTGCAGTATTACCACTGACTTCAGCACCCTCAGCAGAAACAACGCCACCAGCAAAAGTGATCTTGTAGTCGATAAACTGAGCGCTAGTAGCATCAGAGAAGACAGATAAATCGCCTTCATAGACAATGTTGGAACCTTCACGGTAAAGCTTATCGTCTGTCCCAAAACCAATGGCTGTACCATTAGAGCTAACGAATTGGTCAATCTTTATAGTTGCCTGCATTTCGCAAACTTCAACACCCTCATACTGGGTAATTCCATACTTGAGAGCACCATCATAAGCACCGGAATTTCCGTATTTGTTGCACATGGTTTTGTGGTCAGAGCCTTGCATTGTGCTGTGATACCTATAGGAGAAAGTTACATTATCTCCGCTAAAGCTATATTCCAGCCACATTTTCATGTCGAGCTCGCCGTCAGCGCGGGCTGGAGCGGTAAGACTTACCAGCGAAAAGGCCAGCACAAAAGCAACCACAACGGCCCCTATACGCGCCGCAAACTCGCGTGATTTAAAAGCAACAACGTTCATAGTCTTAGCCTAGCCAATTTTTAACCGGATAAGCATTGGGGACAAGTCCCTAGGGCTACCTGACCATAGTCGCAACAGCCTCATGCCCCACCAATCTAGCTATTTGCCCAGATCAGGCAAGCTAGCGTCAATAGCTAGGCCTTCTTCCTAGATTGCCAGACAGCAACCCCTAGTCCACCCAGCGCCAGCGCCCCTACCGCCACAACAGCCCCATAAATAATGGTGTCGTTGCTGCCATCAGTAGAGCCGACGGCGCTGCTAGTGCCGGCCGAGCTGGTTGCGCCAGCCCCAGCCGCAGCTGCATTAGAAGTAGTCTCTTGCGGTTTAATCGCGTCACTAGCCGCAACGCTAGGAGAGCTAGTCGCAGCAGGAATACCAGAGCTAGTAGCAGCACCTAAAGAAGTAGCACCACTTGAAGCAGAGGGAGAAGAGCTAGTTCGCACGGAAGGATCAGGGTTGCCGACTATTTCAAAACTAGTGTCAGTTACAGTCACAGTGTTTCCAGTAACGGCGCCACCAGAAGCTGAAACAATTCCGCCATCAAAAGTAAAGCTATAAAAAGTTTGATTTACAGTATCTGGAATATAACTGCCTTGAACTTTAAGATTATCACCATCGCGACTAACAGTAAAAATATAACCAGGGAAAGGACTGGTTATCATAGTTTCGAGTGGCTGCACACCCTCCACTACGCAAACCTCCACACCTTTATACTGCTCCAGCTGAACCCGGGTCGTCGTTCCCCCTCTTCTGGTCTGACCAACATACTCTTTCGAACTATCACAAGAGCCTTTAGTGTAATCATCTTGAGGCATATTATAAAAATGCACTTTGTTAGTGAAAATTATGGAATCTCCCTTAAACCTTACCTCCATCCAGCTCTTACTATCAGCTCGTGCCGGCGAGGTTAACATCAGCAAGGAAAATACCAGCATAAAAGCAGCCAAAGCTGCACCTACTCGCACTACAAGCGCGCGCATTTTTAAAACCGCACTGTCCATAGCCCTGCCTACCTTTGCTTTCAGATTTTCTTCTTAGATTGCCAGACAGCAATCCCTAGTCCACCCAGCGCCAGCACCCCTACCGCCGCAACAACCCCATAAATAATGGTGTCGTTACTGCTATCAGAGCCGACGGCGCTGCTAGTGACAGCTGAACTGGTTGCGCTAACTCCAGCTGCAGCCGCATTAGAAGTAGTCTCTTGCGGTTTAATTGCGTCACTAGCCGCAACGCTAGGAGAGCTAGTTGCAGCAGGAATGCCTGACTTAGAGGAGTTCAAAGGACTGGCAGTGCCTGAACTAGAAGGCTTGGCGCTAGCAGAAGCTTTAGTGCTGCCTACTACTTCAAATGTGGCATCATAGAGGCCTTTATTGCCAAATACAGTTGCAGTATTGCCGACGACATTAGCACTCGTTGCTGTGGTGATTCCGCCATCAAAAGTGAAACTATAGGTATCTGAATACTGAACCGTGTCGTGTGGCGCAACACCTTTTACCTTGATTTTTTCACCTTCGCGCAGCACACCGAAAAGTTCACTACGCGCGGTGCCGTTTAGCATTGCCTCAAGCGTTGCCTTGGATTCAACAGCGCAAACTTGCATGCCCTGATAGTGATCTAAATAGGCTCTGGTGGTTGTCCACCCCCATACGGTAGTGCCTACGTTTTTTTGGGCCTCGGTACATATATCTGCAGTGGCAACGTCGCCACCTTCACTTTCGGACATACGAGTTCTTGAGGTAGAAATTACCTCATCGCCGCTGAATCTTGTATTGTGCCAGCCGAGCATAGAAGCATGTGCTGGCGGGGCCAGCAACAGTAGAGAAAATGCCAGTACAAAAGCAGCTAAAACCGCACCTACTCGCATCGTAAGTGCACGGGCATTTAAAACCTCAGCGTTCATGGATTAACCCTAACCAGTTTTAAGCGGCTGACCACCCCCAAAACTCCCAATAGTTAGAGCTAGCATCCAGATTCAGCTAAAAATTAGGGCCGTAACCAAACTGGGGACCAACAGGTGGCCCGGGGTGCTTTTTCTTACGAGAACGCAACGCCAACAACACCGCCAAGGCAATAATTAGCACCACTGCTGCAGCAATAAACGCATAGAGCAGGGCGTTGTTACCTGAAGAGTTTGTGCTAAAGCCAGCAGCTAGATCATCAGCCTTATTATCGCCGGAAATAATATTTGCTGAACCGTTAGGGTCACCAACCACCTCGAAGGTGTCGGCACTTACCACAAAGGTGTTTCCCTCCACCTTGCCGCCGGTAGAAGAGACAATCCCGCCATCGAAGGTGATGCGGTATTCGATAGTTGAGTTCTCAGAGTACTCAGACCTATCACTTTCAAGTTTTAGGTTTTTACCGTCACGAGCAACAGAAAAACCGTAGGTTTCATCAGTTGAAGTCTCGATCATCGAGTTAACCGTTAAGTTGCCCTCGATAACGCAAACTTCCATGCCATTGTATTGTTCTAGTTCAATCCTAGTGATTTCACCATTTGCCCCAGTGCTAGAGCTGGTGGCACTCTTATAGTTAGCGCACATGCTTTTAGTGGTCATGTATTCGCTGGAAACATGTGTTTTCATGACGTAAGAAACCTTATCGCCACTAAATTTCATGTCCACCCAGCTCTGTGTGCTCTCAGCGTGGGCAGGCGCAGCCGGGAGCAGCAAAAAGAACGCCAGCATAAAAAGCGGCAAAGCAGCCCCAGCGCCAGCTGTAAACACACGTGCCCCGGCCGCAAGCGCACGCGTAGACCTGTTAAGCCCCGCCGCGAGCGCCTGCCTATGCGCGCCAAGCCCCTCCGCGAGCGCCCGCCTATGCGCGCCAAGCCCCGCCGCGAGCGCCCGCAGCCTAAAAGCATCTATGTTCATGACCCAACCCTAACCAGTTTCGACTAGGCGGTCATATCCCCTGCGTAGTGGAGCATGAACGCGCGCTTAGATGGCTTTGCTAGATCCCATAGCGGTCATATTTGCCAGGTTTTACACCTTTGCTTTGTTCTTGGCCGCTTGGGCTATAGGTGCCTACATTGGTTGGTTGGGCAGTTAGTTGTGCAGGCTGCGAGCGCTTTTTTGATGGGATAGCAAGGAAAACTACTAGGCCAACTACGGCTGCAACTATTACGCCGATCAGTACGTAAATCAGGGTGTTTCCCGATGATCCTGACTTGGTATCGTCAGAAGCTTGGTTTTTCGCGTTATCAGCGCCTGCAGCCTTATTTTGGCTGGGTGCAGCAGAGGGAGTTTGGCTAGTTTTTCCGCTGCCTGGGTTCCCCACTAACTCGTAGTCACCAGTGTTGATGGTTATGGTGTTGCCATCTACTTTGCCACCCTCGTGGGATACAATTCCGCCCGCGAAAGTGAAGCTATGTATGATATTTCCATCATAAGTGACGGCAGCTCTGACTGACCCAGTTACGCGCACATTGTCGCCGTCGGCTTTAAGAACAAAACCATAGCCATCGCCTCCTTGCAGGGCCTTCTTAAGTGAGCCAACCCCTTCGACGGCGCAGACTTCTATGCCTTGGTACTGCTCAACTTCTGCCTTGGTTACTTCTGCACCCAGGTAATTGACTAGTTTTGCGTGAGTGGAATCTTTGAAGCACATGCTTCTGGTCGATTGACCGTGTTGGTTAAGCGCATGGGTTTTTGATGATACGTATATTTTGTCCCCGTCTATTTTCACATGCACCCATATACGTATGCTGTCAGCTGCGTGGGCGGGTGTAGTAGGCACTAGCAGGGAAAACGCCAGCATGAAAACCGCCAAAACCGCCCCTACGCGAGCTATAAACCCACGCACCGCCAGCGCACTATTCCGCGCCCCAACATCTGCTGATAGCCCCGCCACGAGCGCCTTTACCCGCACTTTCGCCGTGCGCGTGCGGACATTAGAAACAACCGTGTTCATGGCTTAAACCTTAGTCATTTTCACCCTTTGATAGCCACTAAATTCCCACCTGCAGTACGTTTTGCGTAAAACAGCCGACGACGTCGTCGCAGCTACTGCCTTTACGTTGCGTTACGCTGCAGTCCCACTAAAAACAACTAGGCCACATTACCCACCCATATATAGGCAACCAGGGCCGGTTACCCGACCCTGGTTGGATAGAAGGATTACTTGCTGACGTCTCAGACGCCCTGACCACCCTGAGCGTTAGGGTTGTAAGGCTGCTGAGGGTTAGGCTGCGGCTGCTGGGGCACACCAGGCTGCTGCGCGCCAGGCTGGGGGGTACCAGGAGCTGCCTGACCCTGCGGGTACTGACCCGGCTGAGCGGCGTAAGGAGAAGCGGACTGCTGAGGCTGGGCCTTCTTCTTGGAACGCGTGGCAAGGAAAACTCCCAGGCCGGTGCCACCACCAATTAGCGCACCGATTAGCGCGTACATCAGGATTTTGGAAGTACCACCGGGCTTACCGACAACCTCGAACTTAGTATCGGTGGTAACGAAGGTGTTACCTTCAACCTTACCGCCACTGGAAGAAACGACGCCGTCATCGAAGGTGAAGCGGTACTCAATATCGCCGACAGAGGCGAAGCGGTTGCTGGAGGTGCTCTTAACGGTTAGCTTGTCGCCATCACGCTTGATAGAGAAACCGAAAGCGGAGGAAGAGTTATCCTCATTCAGTTTGCCCTCGGCTTCGATGACACAAACTTCTACACCCTTGTACTGTTCTATCCCAGACTTGGTGACTTTACCGTCAGAGCTCGTGGTAGCCGATTTTTTCATCGCATCGCAAATTGTCTTGGTGGAGCCATACTCACTGGGAGCGTGCATCTTCAGTGAGATAGCCACATTTTCACCACTGAATTTCATGCCAAGCCATACCTTGAAGCTGTCAGCGTGAGCCGGAGAAGTAACTCCTAGCAGCGAAAAGGCCAGCACAAAAGCAGCTAGTGCGGCGCCTACGCGTGCAATCATCGCACGGGGGTTAACGTTAATAGCGTTCATGCCTCAACCTTATTAGTTTTTATCTGTTCAGGCACAATCTGGTTGTTTTCTTTCAAAACAAGACCAGGGCCGGGGGTAACTCGGCCCTGGTCTTGAGAAGAAAAAGCGTTAGCTAGCCGTTGTAGCCGCCGTATCCTTGCTGTCCGTAGCCCTGCTGACCATAGCCTTGAGGTTGTTGGCCATAAGGCTGGGCCTGCTGGCCATAGCCCTGCGGCTGTTGGCCGTAACCCTGGGGCTGCTGACCGTAAGGCTGAGCCTGCTGTCCGTAACCGGGCTGCCCATAGGCCTGTTGCCCGTAGCCCTGGGGCTGGCCATAACCCTGCTGGCCGTAAGGCTGACCGTAGCCACCATACTGGGGCTGGGGCTGCTTCTTAGAACGCATCACGAAGAAGACGGCCACCCCAGCACCGATCACAACTACCAGTCCGATCAGCACAAACATCAGCATGTTGGAGCCACTACCAGGCTTACCTGTCACCTCAAAGCTACCGCTATTGGCAATGAAAGTGTTTCCGTCAACCTTGCCGCCACTAGAAGAAACCACCCCACCATCAAAGGTGATACGCACCTCCGTGCTGACACTCGAGGAGGTGAAGGAGCCGCCGCTGCCTTTAACCTTGATATTGTCACCATCACGGCTAACAGAGAAACCAAGCGATGAACCTGATTTGTCTACTACCTCGCTGAGGCTCCCACTGCTTTCAATGGTGCAAACCTCAACGCCCTCGTACTGTTCTACCTCAATCTTGTCAACTTTTTTGCCAAGTTTCGTTGAGTTGGCCTCGCTCTTGCTCTTCTCACAGATACTCTTAGTAGACACCCCATACTGCTCAGGAAGGTGTATTTTAAGTGACAAAGACACATCTTCCCCGCTGAATTTAAGCTCCGTCCAGGTCTTCGCATCGTCAGCGTGAGCTGGGGAAACCATAGTCAGTAAAGAAAAAGCCAGCACAAAGGCAGCTAAAGCAGCGCCTACACGCGCCAAAACTGTGCGCGGGTTGAAAGTAACAGCGTTCATGAATCCAATCCTAATGCCATTGCCACGTCATTCGCCTCATTTTTAAGGGGATCAATCCCTAGCGCCATCAGCGCATACTGGCTGCCTTTACCGGTACAACACAAGGTCAGGCCACACTGCAGTGCTCCCCCATACCTGCCGCGCAGCCCGCGCCCAGGATGCACTCACGGCCTGGGCTGGTTAGCGTCATGCGCACGTGCCGCGCAGCCCGCGCCCGGGATGCACAGTAATTACAACAATGGCGCAGCCTAAGCTGCGCCATTGTTTGTAAACACCGTTTAGTTAGCGGTACATATCCTCAAAGCCTGAGCCTTCAAGCTTGTAGTAGTAGCCGTCTTCACCCGGGTAGTAGGCAACCCCGTCCTGGTAGTACAGGCCGTTGGGGTGGTAACCATCCTCAATGGTTTCCTCAGCAACACTGGGGACTTCCTCAATGGGCTCTGCATAGTCCTCGTAGCCAGCATCTGCATACTCTTCGTCGCCGGCGCCAGAGTCATAGACCCCGCCCTCTACGTAGGATTCGTAGCCTCCGCTTTCGTAAACGCCCTGCTCAGCTGCAGCAGCATAAGTGGCAGCCATAGCGGCGTCGTTATCAGCATTAGCCGTGTGGATTAGCGGTACCCCGGGGATGCCAGCCGCAGGAATCTCAGATTCGCTGATTGGGGCAATTTCAGACAAAGAAACCGTCTGGCCCTGCGGGTCAGGGATCTGACCGGCTGCAATAGCCGCCTTAGTAGCCAGGCTTTCCTTGACGCGCTTGTAAATGCGCACGCCACCCAACCACAAAATACCAGCCAGGATCAGGCAGGAGGCGATACCCAGTACCCACCGCACCACATGCTGCAAGGCAAGCGAGGGAACCGTACCAACTACCTCAAAGGAGGTAGCACCCTTTTTAGGAACAGCGGTAGAGCCGTTAACGTCGGCGTTCTTGTAGGAAATAATCTTGCCGTCGTACTTAACCGTCACGTGAGAGACGATCAGCTGGTTAGAAATAGCGATGTAGCGAGGGATAGACACCTTCACGCGGTGGTCTTTGTCGGTGCTCATGTTGAAGCCACCGAACTGCGTAAGCGCAGCCGGACCAGCGCCGTTTTGGAAAGCGCCCTCTACCTTGGCTTCACATACCTCGCGACCGTTGCGCTTACTTACCCAGGTAATCACCTTGGCGTTGTGAGTGGTGGTTCCCTTGTTTTTATCTGCACCTCTTTGAATAGTTTGGCAGATGGTAGCTGGTTTCAAACCAGTGTGCGAACCGGGCGCAAACGCGAAGTCAAGCACCGCGTAGTTTTCGCCCTTTACGTTAACGTTAAACCAAATCTCATTGGGCTGCGAGGTTTCAGCTTGAACCTCAGAGACGCTTAGCGGCGCCATGAAAACCAGCAGCCCCGCCGCTAAAGCCGCAAGTACACGGCTAGTTACAGACTTGTAGTTAAGGGTGTTCACGGGTTCCAGCCTAGCAGCTTCAGTCAACTAACGAGTGGCGAGAAATTGTGGCTTCACGCCCTGCTCCCACACCAATGGCAGAGATTCGCACCCCAGCCAACTGTTCGATTCGTTCCACGTAACGCTGGGCGTTAAGCGGTAGATCCTCGAATTTACGTACGCCGGTAATGTCTTCACTCCAGCCGGGCAGCTGCTCGTAGATGGGCTTGGCGTGGTGGAAGTCAGACTGGGTTAGGGGCATTTCGTCCCAGCGCACGCCGTCGACGTCGTAAGCCACACATACCGGAATGGTGTCGTGCCCGGTGAGCACGTCCAGCTTGGTCATCACTAGGTCAGTTAGGCCGTTAACGCGCGCTGCGTAGCGGGTGACGACGGCGTCGTGCCAGCCACAGCGACGGGCCCGGCCGGTGGTCACGCCATACTCTCCACCTTCAGCGCGCAGACGCTCACCCATTTCGTCGTTTAGCTCGGTGGGGAAGGGACCTTCACCTACGCGAGTGGTGTAGGCCTTAACCACACCGATGACGCGGTTAATGCGGGTGGGGCCCACACCGGTGCCAGTGCAGGCGCCGCCGGCGGTGGGGTTAGAGCTGGTCACGAAGGGGTAGGTGCCGTGGTCAATGTCTAGCATGGTGGCCTGGCCGGCCTCGAACAGCACCGTCTTGCCCTCGTCTAGGGCCTTGTTTAGCAGCGTGGAGCAGTCCACCACCATGGGACGCACGCGCTCGGCGTAGCTGAGCAGCTCGTCAGCAACTGCGTCAGGGTCGATCGCGTTGCGCTTGAAAATCTTGGTTAGCAGACCGTTTTTCTGGTCCAGTGCGGAGTGGACCTTTTGGCGCAAGATGGACTCGTCAAACAGGTCCTGGATGCGGATGCCGATACGGTTCATCTTGTCGGCGTAGGTGGGGCCAATGCCACGGCCGGTGGTACCCAGCTGGCGGGCACCCAGGAAACGCTCAGTGGCCTGGTCAAGCACCCGGTTGTAGGAGGGGATCACGTGGGCGTTGGCGCTGATCAGCAGCTTGGAGGCGTCCTTGCCACGCGAGGTAATTTCCTCGATTTCACTAAAGAGCACCTCCAGATCAATCACTACCCCGTTGCCGATAACCGGAGTTACTCCCTCAGTTAGCACACCGGCCGGCAGTAGATGGAAAGCAAACTTTTCCCCGTCAATAACTACGGTATGACCAGCGTTGTTACCGCCGTTGAACTTGACTACGTAGTCAACATTCTGACCTAGCTGATCGGTTGCCTTGCCTTTTCCTTCGTCGCCCCACTGGGTTCCGACGACTACGACACCTGGCATTGAAAACTCCTATAAACGGCAAACGCCGCGTTGACCACACGACTGCATCAGTCTAGCGGCCCTATAGGCAGATTTCTACATTTTGCCGTTACTATACCGTTTTATTTTGTTTTGGCAAGCACCTACTGTGGTGTCCACCCTATCCCCAACCCCACTGCACATATTGTGACCTGCGGGAATACTTTTTTGTTTGGTTTGGTTGGATCTAGTGTCATCACCTGACATATGGCGACGGCGCCAGGAAGGTCCCCGACGCCGTCGCCACACTTTTTGGCTTAAAGCCACGTTTTATGCACGCTTCTTACACGCGCCTGAGTTGAGTGCGCTTGAGCTGAACGCTCCTGAGCTGGGTGTGCTCAAGTTGGACGCGCTCACTTTAGGAACTCGCGCACCTCATCAGCACTGGCGTAGGAGGCCTGCGCCCCCACCTTGGTGGTGGAGCAAGCCGCTACCGCCGCAGCCAGAGTGGCGCCGTCGGCCAGTGAGATACCCGCAGCCAAAGCCGACAGCAGCGTGCCCATGAAGGAATCGCCAGCACCAGTGGTGTCTACCGGGTTGACCTTAAAAGCCGCCACCCATTCGAGGCGAGCATCTTCATAGATCAGGGAGCCGGCTCCACCCAGGGTGAGCACCCCGCGCTTAACGCCAGTAGCCATGAAAGCCTTAGCTACCTGTTCTAGGTCTGCAGTGTCTACGCTTTGGCCACTGACCAGCGCCAACTCGTGCTGGTTGACGATCAGCACATCGGTTAGCTCCAGCAGCTCGGCTGAGAGCTGACGGGCCGGGGAAACATTGAGAACCACAGGCACGCCAGCCTCGTGGGCGCAGCGCGCTGCAGCGGTGACAGTTTCCAGGCTTACCTCCAGACACAATCCCAGGGCCCCAGCCTCAGCGATTACCTGTGCTTTCTCAACCACATCAGCCGGGGTGAGGGTGGCGTTAGCGCCAGGTGAGATCACAATGGTGTTCTCAGCAGCGGCGTCCACAGTAATCATGGCGGTGCCGGTAGCCACTTCACGCTCATAGACGTGGCGGGTGTCTACCCCCTTTAAAGCCAGGGATTCAAGCAGCAACTGGCCGTTGCCGTCGCGCCCAACCGCACCAATCATGGTGGTGGGCACCCCCAGCAAGGCAGCCGTGGCGGCCTGGTTGGCGGATTTACCACCCGGCAAGATGCGCAGGTCTGAGCCAACCACAGTTTCACCCGGGCCAGGTAGGCGCTGGGTGGTTACAGTTAGGTCCGCGTTCAGGGAGCCTAAAGCCACCACCGGGGCGCCTAAACGCTCTAATGCCTCCAGGGCGCGGCCACGATCAGCTACGCTCATGCCGCCGTCTCCTTTTCAACTGCCGGAGCGGGGATCAGCAGCGAGCTAGCAAAAGCCAAGGCCAGCAGCACCAAACCGGTGATAACCGCCCCTTGGAAACCATCTAGGCCGCTGCCTAGCGCCACCGAGACTGCCGGCAAAATCGCGAAGGAGATACCCGCGCCCAGGTTGAAGGCACCAGCGTTAAGGCCAGGCAGGTAGCCGGGGTTGTCGCTGGGAGAAAGCACCACACCTAGGCCGTTGAGCATAATGTTGCTCATACCGGCGTAGGTGATACCCACAAACACGTTAACTGCCAGCAATAGCACCGGGGTGGCACTTGGAGAAATCGCAAAAATCGCGCCCAAGCCAATCACCGTGCCCAGCAGGCCCACGCGCAGCACCTTACGGTAGCCAAAGCGGCCGGCCAGGGTGCCAGATACCGGACCCATTAGTAGGCCAGCAATGGCGTAAGGGGTCAGGGTCCAGAAGGAGACGACGTCGGTGCCAAGGCCTGGGCCGTAACCAGTGTTCTGAGCTAGACCCGGCACTAAACCGTTCATAACCGCAAACACACCGGTCATGGTTAGGGTGGTGGTTAGCAGCAGCGCCCAGGTGGAACGCGACCTGAGGTAGACGGTAGCCACCAGGGGCTGACTGGTGCGCTCCTCCTGGATCCAGAAAGCCACAGCAGACAAAGCGGCCAGCAGGAACAGGCCCGCCACCAGCCAAAAGTTAGCCTTGGAGAGTTTAGCTAGCTCATTGAAGATAGTTAGCAGCGCACCTACCGCCACCACCAGGGCAATAGTGCCAGTCCAGTCCATACGGTGGTCGCCGGGCACCAGGGATTCGTCGGTCAGGAAGGCCACTGCCACCGCCGCCAGCACAGCGATTACAGCCATAGTCCAAAATACTGAGCCGAAACCAAAGTTTTGGGCTAGCCAGCCGCCAGCCAGGGCGTCCACACCTGCAACACCACCGTTTACGGCGGTGATTACGCCTAGTAAGGTGCCGTAACGCTTGGGGTCAGGCACGGCCACGCGCAGCATAATCAAGCACACGGGCACGGTAGGCCCAGCCACACCCTGAATCACGCGCCCCACAAACAGCAGCGCCACTGAGCTGGTCATGCCGGCCAGCGCAGAAAGCACACAGCCTACGGCGGTTAGCGCCATCATGGCGGTTAATAGTTTGCGCCGCCCAATCATGTCACCTAGGCGGGGCAGGAACAGGCTAAATAGCGCGGCAGCCGTGAAAAACACGGTCTGGGTTAAACCGATTACGTCATCGGTGGTTTTTAGCTCCTTGGCCATACGTTCCAGGGCCGGAGAGAGCATAGAAGCATTGAGCTGGAAGGCAAAGCAGGCCACCAGCAATGCGGTCATAACCGCCGCAGTTGAGCGTCTAGTGGCGCTCATTTGCCACTCTCCTTGGCGGCTAGATCCTTCTGTACGCGGTCAATGGAGTCGATTACCAGATCCCAGAAGCGGTCAAAGTCCAGCTTGGTGGCGGCCTGGGTGTGGCAGTCAGGCCCAGCAGGGGCGCGGAAGTCGGCCACGGTCATGCCGGTGGTAAGCGTGCCGTTGAGTTCCACATCGATGGGGACCTTAACAGTTTCCACAATCTGCGGGTCGATCAGGTAGGCCACAGTGCACGGGTCATGTACCGGCGGGAATTCGAAGCCTTGGGCATCCTGGTAGGCCTTGCGGAAGAAGGTGAATAGGCCCAGCACAAATTCGGCTACCGGCCCGCCCAGGTCAGCGATCTTGGCGGAGATATCGTCAGTGGCTAGGGCCTGGTGGGTTAGGTCCAAGCCAACCATGGTTACCGGCCAGGGCTCGTTGAAAACAATGTGGGCAGCCTCGGGGTCAACCTTGATGTTGAATTCGGCTACGGCAGACCAGTTGCCTACATGGTAGCCACCACCCATTAGTACCACTTCACGCACGCGCTCTACGATGCGCGGCTCTTTGCGCACGGCTAGGGCGATGTTGGTTAGCGGGCCGGTGGGCACCAGGGTGATCTCGCCGGGTGCGTGAGACATGATGGTTTCGATGATTACGTCGACGGCGTGGCGCGGGTCTAGGGCTACAGGTTCAGGTAGCTCGACGCCGTCGAGGCCGGAATCGCCGTGGCAGTCCGGGGCGGTTTCTACCGGGCGCAGTAGCGGGCGGGTGCAGCCTGCCGCTACCGGGACGTCCTGCATCCCGTAGACGGTGGCTAGGCTTAGAGCGTTGTTGGTTACCTTTTCTAGCGTCTGGTTACCACCAACTGTGGTAACAGCCAGTAGCTCAATGTTGGGGTTGGCGTGCGCCAGCAGCATGGCGACAGCGTCGTCGTGACCTGGGTCGCAGTCGAAGATAATCTTCCTAGACATTAGGTCTTGTGCCTCTCAATTGTGGCGGGTGGGGTCACAATATTCTACACAAATATAAATAATGTGCCCCAGGTAATATTACCTAGGGCACATTTATTAGTCAGAGACTAAGCGTTAGTTGCCTTAGTGGCAGCTAGTTAGCTCAGCGACGGGCGGAGCCGACGGAGCCTAGACGCTCACAGGCCTCAACCACGCGGGCAGCCATGCCGGTCTCGGCAGCCTTACCCCAAGCGCGCGGGTCGTAGAACTTCTTGTTGCCGACCTCGCCGTCAACCTTGAGGACGCCGTCGTAGTGCTCGAACATGTGAGCAGCAATCGGGCGGGTGAACGCGTACTGGGTGTCAGTGTCAACGTTCATCTTGATAACACCGTTGCGTACGGCGGTAGCAATTTCCTCGTCGGTGGAGCCGGAGCCACCGTGCATGACTAGGTCGAAGGGGCTCTCCTTGCCAACACGCTTGCCGACCTCAGCCTGGATCTCACCCAGCAGCTCGGGACGCAGCTTGACGTGACCGGGCTTGTAGGAGCCGTGCACGTTACCGAAGGTCAGAGCGGTGGTGTAGCGGCCGTTCTCGCCTAGGCCCAGGGCCTGGACAGCGGCGTAAGCGTCGTCAGCGGTGGTGTAGAGGTTAGCGTTCTCTTCACCCTTAATGCCGTCTTCCTCGCCACCTACGGCACCGATCTCGATTTCGAGGATGGTGTGAGCAGCCTTAGAGCGGGCCAGCATGTCCACGGCGATCTGGATGTTGTCCTCTAGGGTCTCAGCAGAGCCGTCCCACATGTGGGAGTTGAACATGGGCTCTTCGCCGCGCTTGACCTGCTCGGCCTCGATGTCCAGCAGCGGGATAACCCAGTCAGCCAGCAGCTTCTTGGGGCAGTGGTCGGTGTGCAGACCGACAACACCGGGGTACAGGTCGCCGACGGCGCGAGCGTAAGCAGCGAAAGCGATGGAGCCGCGCACGCGGTCTAGACGAGAGGAGCCGGACCAGTAAGCAGCGCCACCGTTGGAGATCTGGATGATACCGTCAGACTCGGCCTCGGCGAAGCCCTGCAGCGCAGCAGATAGAGTCTGAGAAGAAGTAACGTTGATAGCCGGGACGGCGTACTTGCCGGCCTTGGCGCGGTCAATCATGTCCGCGTAAGTTTCCACGGTTGCAATAGCCATTGCAAATCCTCCTGGTTGTGTTTCACTAAACAGTGGTGCTTCTATTCTGGCACGTTTTAGCGCTAATTGGTACGCGCAAATACCGTCAGCCTGTGCAAATTCAGTTAAAAGGGTGCACTTTGTCCATGTTGCATGATCCAGGTATGCATAGCGATAGCTGCTGCCGCTGAAACATTAATGGACCGGGTAGAACCGTATTGGCCAATACGTAACTGGCGTTTGCAGTGCTCAAGTAGGGCCGGGCTGATGCCTTCGCCTTCACTGCCCACCACCAGCATGGCGTCAACCGGCAGTGAGGTTTTTTCTATCAGTTCACTGCCCGGACCGTTGTCGATAGCTAGTAGTTCCAGGTTATTTTCCTGGGCCCAGCGCACCAGATGCTCGGGCGTAGGGTGATGGTAGACACGCAGGTAACGGTCAGTGACCATGGCGCCGCGTCGGTTCCAGCGGCGCTTGCCCACCACATGCACTCCGCCCACATTAAAGGCATTAGCAGTGCGCACAATTGAGCCGATGTTTAGATCATGACTGACATTTTCGATCGCGATATGTAGGCCGTGGGCGCGCGATGCCATATCGGCTTTAATGGCCTGCCATTTCCAGTAGCGGTAGGGGTCCACTACGTTGCGTCGATCGCCGTGTTCTAGCAGCTCATGGTCCCAGTGGTCACCTTCAGGCCAGGGCCCCTGCCAAGGCCCCACCCCCACTTCTCGCTCTTGGTCTGGGGTTACTTGCGCTAAATAGGCGACGACGCCGTCACTGGCTTCGGTGACGACGCCGTCCTCGTTTTCGTAACGGCTCATGCCTTATCCTCTAGCTCCAATACCTTGGCGTCTTTGGGCTTTTTGTAAGTGCCTTTACGCTTGAGCTTGTCGGCTAGGAAGTACTGGCTGGAGGCGCGCCCGGCGCTGCGAGCTACTGCCGTGAGCGGTCCGTGGCACAGGAAGTTGTAGGTGGGCACCATGGCGTTGTAGTCGCGCCGGGCTTTGGCTACGGCCTTGTCAGCTTTCTTTAGGCGCTTGTAGGCCAGGCGGTATTCGCGCTCTTTGTTGCGGTTAACGGCGCGCACGCTTTCCACAATGCGACGCAAAATCAGGGTGATGTCGTCTTCATAGTTGGCGCGTAGCAGCGGCTGGTTTTCCTGCTCAGCTAGGGCAATAGCCTCATTTAGGGCGCTCATGTCTCCTGGCGCCAGGGCACCGAGTTTGTCTGCTTCACGCGCTAGTTTTTTGGCGCGGCGGTGGCGCCTAGAGAGGGTCTCTTCAACGTCAGACCAGTTGTGGTCCAAACGCTCCCCCAATGAACGTACCTGCACGCGAGCCACCACAATGATGGCTACCCACAGCAGCAGTAATAAACCTCCGCCAATGAACAAAGCGATGGTTCCGGTGGGGTTAGAGTCCATTGTTCCTCCTTGGGATTGGGCACCAACCACTAGTTTAGCCTGACCTGACTTAGGCGGCAGCTTTGGCGGGCGCTGGGTTGTTAAAACCTAGCGCCCGCCAAGGGGCCAGTATTACTCCAGGTCTAGGTCTTCTAGACCAAGGGCATATAGGTAGGGCAAATCAGCGGCTTCAATGCGTTCGCGAGCGCCAGTGTTGCGGTCTACGATCACGGCCACAGCCAACACCTGCGCGCCGGCTGCGCGTAGCGCCTCTACTGCCTGGATGGGCGAGCCGCCGGTGGTGGAGGTGTCTTCCAAAACCACTACGCGTTTGCCTTCGACAGACGGGCCTTCGATCTGGCGTTTCATGCCGTGATCTTTGGCGGCCTTGCGCACTACGAATGCGTCTAGGTCTAGGCCGCGTGCGGCGGCGGCGTGCAGCATAGCGGTAGCTACCGGGTCAGCGCCCATGGTTAGGCCACCGACGGCGTCTACCTCATCTACGCTGAAGCCGTTTTCTTCCAGCAGATCCAGCATTACATGCCCGATCAGCGGGGCGGCTTCGTGGTGGAGGGTGGCACGGCGCATGTCCACATAGAAGTTGGATTCAAGCCCTGAGGCCAGGGTGACTTTGCCGCGCACTACGGCCAGTTCGTTGACTAGCTCAGCTAGGCGGGCGCGGTTGGAGTCGTTGGTGGTGATAGCCATGGAGTTTTCAGTTTCCTAAATATTCAACGACGGCGTCGTAGTCGGGTTCTTGCTTGATTTCGGGTACTAGCTGCACGTAGCCAACGGTTCCGTCAGGCTCGATTACTACGACGGCGCGTGCCAGCAGCCCGCTTAGCGGCCCCTGGGCCATGGTTAGGCCGTAGTGTTGGCCAAACTTGGAGCGGAAACCGGAGGCGGTGGCGACGTTTTCAATACCTTCAGCGCCGCAGAAGCGCCCCTGGGCGAAAGGTAGGTCATTGGATACGCACAGCACCACGGTGTTGTCGAGGCCGCCGGCCAGCTTGTTGAAGTGGTGCACACTGGCGGCGCATACACCGGTGTCGATGGAGGGGAAGATGTTTAGCACTACGCGCTTGCCGGCGTAGTCGCCTAGTTTGATGGGGCTTAGGTCGTTGGCCACCAGCTCACAGGTGGGAGCGGGGCTGCCTACCTGGGGTAGCTCGCCAACGGTAGTTACTGGGGTACCTGCTAGGGTTACAGTTGCCATAGCTAAATTATGTCTCTCAGTAGTGGGTGGCGGCCACCCTTGAGGCGCCTACGAAATAGCGCACCCCGCAGCGTGGCAGGCGGCGCAGCACGGCCTCGCTAAGGGCGTAGCGCAGTGAGGGCACGCAGTAGACGCGGCCTTTACGGACAGCGTCTAGGGCTTGGCTTACCAGGTATTGGCTTTCTAGCCACACGAATTTGGGCCATTGGGTGTCGTCAATGTGGGCGGCGGCGTGGAAACCGGAGCGGGTTAGGCCCGGCAGTAGCACGGTGGCGGTGACGCCGGTGCCCGCCAGTTCGGTGGAAAGTGACTCGGTGAAGGTAGCTACCCAGGCTTTGTGGGCGCTGTAGGTGCCCATGACGGTGCGGGCGGCTACTGAGGCTACGTTCAATATGGCGCCGTGACCGCGTGGAATCATTACGTCGGTGGCGGCGCGGCTAAGTTCCATCACGGCCCGCACCATTACGTTTAGGGCGTCTAGTTCGCGCCCCATATCACCGTCGATAAAGGATTGCCCCAGCCCAAAGCCAGCATTGTTAACTAGCAGCCCGATTGGGGGCAGCTGGGTGGAACGGATGCGCTCAGCTACCGCGTCAACACCCGCCTGAGTGGATAGGTCTGCGGCCAGCACCTCCACCTTGACACCGGCTAGGTTGTGGATTTTGGCTGCAATTTCTTCTAGTTTTTGCCGACGCCGGGCCACCAGTACGAGGTTGTGTTGCGCCTCGGCTAACTGCCAGGCAAATTCGAGGCCGATCCCCTCGCTGGCACCGGTAATAAGTGCTGTTCCCATAAGTTGAGGTTACCAGCCAACGCTGGGCTGAGGCCGGTAAGGACGCGAGCGACGAAACGAAGCTTGACTCAGTACTTAACCTGGCGCAGCGCTCACCCCCGGGATAGCTACCAAGCCCGGTGCGCCCCTCACAGCCTGCACAGCTGCCAAGCCCGCAGGGACGCAACATTTAATAAGTCGGGCGGCGCCGTCGTCGTCGACTAAAAGTGGGTATAAAAAGGCGGTGGCCCGCACGTTAGGGGCGAATGCGAGCCACCGCAGCTCAGCCAGCTGCGGAAAACATGGGGGTACATCGCAGCTGCTGAGGTCTCTATTATCAGCCTTTAACCGACCCCGCTGCAAGTCCGGATTGCCAGTATCGCTGCAAGAATAGAAACAGTGCCATCAAAGGCAGTACCCCGAAGAGCGCACCTTGCAAAACCGCCCCATAAGTTGGGCTGAAGTAGCTCATCATGCCATACAAACCGAGGGTGACCGGCTTGAGCTGCTCATTGTTGGTAACCATCATCAACGGCAACAGGAAGTTGTTCCAGGTAGCCACAAAAATGAACAGGAAAATGGTGACCATAGCCGGGGCCAGCAGTCGCAGCACCATGGTGAAGAAGATGCGACTTTCACCGGCGCCGTCGATACGGGCGGCCTCTAGCAGCTCGTCGGGCACAGAAGTTTGCGCATACATGCGCCCCAAGAACACCCCAAATGGGCTCACGCAACTGGGCAAAATAATTGACCAGATAGTGTCAGTTAGCCCCAGAGAGTGCATCACAATGTAGAGCGGAATGGTCAGCAGTGCGATCGGTAGCAGCAAACCAGCCATAACCACCAGCTGCAACACATTGCGACCAAAGAACTTAAATTTAGCCATGCCATAGCCAGCCATCACCGAAACCAGGGTGCCAATAGCACCGGCAGCGGTGGAGTACAGCACCGAGTTAGCTACCCAACGCCAAAAGTGACCGTTGGTGGTGCCCATCAGCTTTTGATAGTTCTCAGCAGCGGCGTTGTGCGCAAACCATAGGCCGTTAGAATCGCCTAGATCCGCGTTAGTTTTAGTGGAAGAAATAATCAACCAGTAAATCGGGAATAGGAAGTAAACCAGTACCGCGATCAAAACTACCCCGGTGACGATTTTAGCAAAACAGCTTGGTTCCAAAGAACGCGACCAAGCGTTACGTGAAACCCGATAAACGCGGCCATCTTCCAGGTGCGCAAATTCTGTTTTATTTAGTGGCTTATCCATCAGCGCTTACCCCGAGTCTGTACGAAGGCATATACCGCCGCCAATAGTGCGGCAATAATGGCCATAGTCATGGAAATAGCAGAAGCCATATTGGGGTTGCCGGGTGAAGTCATCATGGTGGAGTAGGCCATCATCATGGGGGTGTAGCTGTTACCCATCCACGACTGCCCGGCGCGCATCACCGTAGGCTCATTGAACAGCTGGATTGTGCCGATAATCGATAGCAGCACGGTCAGCAAGGCGGCGTTTGTAAGCATCGGCACCTTGATCTTCATGGCCACCTGGAAACCAGAGCAGCCGTCAAGGCGGGCAGCCTCATATAGATCAGTGGGGATAGCTTTCAGCGCAGCCAGGAACACCAGCATGTTGTAGCCGGTGAAAGTCCAGGTGGTCATATTGGCCATGGAGGCCAAAATGATGTTTTTATCGAAGAAATTAATGGGGATGACACTGGCCAGCGGCGAAAGCTGAGGGCTGTACAGGTACATCCACATCATGGCAGCCACCACGCCGGGAATGGCGTAGGGCAAAAAGTAACCCAAACGGAACACGGTGGGGCGTTTAAGCAGGTAGGAGTCCAGCACTAGAGCCAGGGCCAGGGCGGCGATAATCATGAAAGGAATCTGGAACAGGCCAAAGAGCATTACTCGCCCCATGCCTTGCCAGAACTGCTCGTTGGTAACTACCGCAACGTAGTTGTCTAGGCCAACGAATTTGGTGATTTGCTTGCCGCCACCATACAGCCCTCCCGCCGTGGTGGTCTTAAAGAAGGATTGGTAGATCGAGACAATAATTGGGACAATAAATGTCAGGCCAAAAAGAATTGTGAAGGGGGCACTAAAAGCCCACCCATAACGCAAATCGCGTAATTTGCGGGCACGGATTGTCGCCTTATTTTCTGTATACGAGCTCGCAGCTGACATTTTCATCTCCTCCCCTTAATTAGGCGCGTAATGCAGCGCGAATTAGGCGCGCGCTTGTAGCGCGCAAGCAAATAGTGCTGCCGGCGCCGTGCCGGCTAATGGTTATGAAAGTTTTAAAGCGTTAAAAATGCGGTTGCAGCAGGCGGGGGTGCTAGCAAATATGCCAAGCACCCCCGTTTTAGACTGCGAATCAGGCTACGCCGATGTTCTTTTCCTTCAAGGTGGAAACAGACACCGTCTGGGCGGTGGTCAAAACGTCTTCAACCTTGGCAGAGCCGCTGGTGACCTTACCGCCGGGCTCCTTCATCTTCTCGGTTACGGTGAACCAAGTGGGGATGTAGGGGAAGTCGGTGACCATGGTGTTGTTGGCTTCAGCGAGGAAGCCGTAAACGTCCTGGCCGCCCCAGAGCTTCTTCATGGCCGCAGGGGTCTCAGGCTTGGCGGTGGTAGCGGCTACTACCAGACCCTGGGAGACCAGTGCGGGCACCTGGGTGTTGAACCAGTCAGCGAACTTGAGGGCTTCTTCCTTGTGCTTGCAGCCCTTGATGACGGCGACGGCGGAACCACCGTCAGCACCGGTAACCTTCTTGCCGTCCTCGGTGGGTAGGTAGGTGACCTGCCAGCTGGTGGCGTCCTTACCTAGGTCGCCGAGCATGAAGCCGGGCTCCCAACCAGCGGCAACGGTACCGATAATGGTGCCGTCCTTGAGCTTGGCGATCCACTCCTTGCCCCAGCGCCCGTCGGAGAGCTTGAGGGCCAGGCCTTCGTCGTTTAGTTCCTGTAGGAAGGTGGCTACCTTCTTGGAGGCGGCGTCGGTGACCTCTACCTTCCACTTGTCGCCTTCAGGCTTGTACCAGTGGGCGCCGGCAGCGGCGGCCTGACCGGAGATCTGGTAGCCAACCTCGTCCTGCTGCCAGGTGGCAATGTACTTGCCCTTTTCCTTGGCCTTCTTGGCGGCTTCCTTCAGTTCAGCCCAGGTGGTGGGGGCCTTGATACCGATGGCGTCGAAGGCGGCCTTGTCGTAGACGTATACCAGCGGGCCGGTGTCCTGAGGCAGACCAACTACCACGTCACCGAGCTTGCACTGGCCCATGGGACCTGCTGCGAAGTGCTTTTCGTAGCCGGCAGCCTTGATTTCCTTGGCTACGTCTTCTAGGGAGCCTTCTAGGTATACGGAGGCGATTTCACCGTAGCCAACCTGGGCTAGGTCGGGGGCGTTGCCAGCCTTCACTGCCTGGGCGATCTTTGCGTAAGACTCAGAGGCCTGGCCGTCAAACTTCTTGACGTTTACATGGATGTTGGGGTTTTCCTTGTTCCACTGGTCGACGACGGTCTGTACCTTGGTCATACCGTCCTTGTCGGGCAGGCGGTGCCAGTAGTTGATTTCTACCTTGCCACCAGATGACTTATCGTCTTTGCCGCTACATGCAGCTAAGGTCGCCAGGATAGCGGTAGTAGAAGCACCAACCAGGGCCTGGCGGCGAGTAATGCTGAGGGTTCGCATTTAGTTCTCTCCTTTGAGTATGCGCTAGGGGTGGCGCATATTCTGTAACCGCGCTGCGGTAGCAGCGTTGCTCTTGTCACTTAGATTAATAACTGCCCCCACTCAAGTCAAACGAAATCGAACACAACCGCACACTAAATCGTTTGACCTGCGGTTATAACAATCAATTTGGCTAATTTTTACGTTTTACTAAGCCCCATCAGGCCCTATACGCAGCTGCCTGAGCCCTATATGCAGCTACACACCCAGCTCAGCAGCCATTTTGCCGCCTCCCCTGCGCGCAGGTAAGCGCAACTGCAATCAAACCGTTACGCTTGTCCTATGCGTTTAGCCACCTGGAACGTCAACTCTATCCGCGCCCGTATTGATCGAGTTATTGCCTTTTTAGAGCGCAGTGACACGGATGTGTTGGCAATGCAAGAAATTAAATGCCGCCCCGATCAGTTCCCTACTGAGGCTTTTACACAGGCCGGTTATGAGGTGGTGGCGCACGGCTTAAACCAGTGGAATGGGGTGGCTATCGCCTCACGCATCGGATTGTCTGATGTCGTACATCAATTCCCTGGTCAACCCACCTGGGCCGCTAAAGCTGACCAGGACGGCGTCGTCGAAGCTAGGGCCCTGGCGGCCACCTGCGCCGGAGTGCGAGTGTGGAGCATTTACGCCCCTAACGGGCGCGAACTAGACCACCCCCACTACCGCTACAAACTGGACTGGTTTGCGGCTTTGCGTCAGGATGTGGCCGAAAGTTTAGCCCAGGCTCCTGAGCAAAAAACCATTTTTGTGGGCGACTGGAATGTGGCGCCGCTGGACACTGACGTGTGGGATATTGCCGCTTGGGAAGGCAAAACCCATGTTTCAGCCCCTGAACGCGCTGCTTTTGCCTCCCTGGAGCAGGCTGGGCTGGTTGAAATCACCCGTCCCCTGGCCCAGGGCTACACCTATTGGGACTATAAGGGCCTAGCTTTCCCCAAGAATAAGGGGATGCGTATTGACTTTATGCTGGCCTCGCCGGCTTTGGCGCAGCTGGCCACTAGCGTGGTTATTGATCGTGACGAGCGTAAAGGTAAAGGCGCTTCTGATCACGTGCCGGTAATCGTGGATTTTGATTTGGACACTAACTGATGCCGTTTTCTTCTGTAGCTTCTAACGCTGCCACCTCGCTAAGTGCTTTGGCTGAGTTTGATTTTCCGACGGCGCTGGTGGTCAGCCAAGGCGGTCAGGTACTAGCCCAGGGTGGCCAGGTGGAGAGCGATTTTGCTTTCGCCTCAGTTACTAAACCGTTGGTGGCCTGGTCAGCTGCGGTGGCCTATGAACGGGCCCTGCTTGATTTAGATGCCCTAGTGGGCCCGCACCTGCCCGGGGCAACCGTGCGTCACCTGCTCGCCCACGCCAGCGGCGTGGCCCCTAATGATGACAGTGTTTTAGCTGCGCCGGGCACTAAACGCATCTATTCCAATCGCGGCATTGAGCTACTGGGGCAGGTACTGGAGCAGGCTACCGGCTACCAGCTAGATCAGTGGGTGGAGCTAAGCGTGCTGGAGCCGCTGGGCCTGGCCAGTATTTTGATTCCAGGCTCGCCGGCCCGCTCTGGGATGGGTAATGCAGTTGATTTGGCTGCTTTCACGCGCGAGCTGGCAGCCCCCGCCCTGGTTAGCGCGGATACCGCTAAGCTGTTTACTAGCGTGGCCTTCCCGGGTCTATCTGGGGTGTTGCCCGGCTATGGCAAGCAAAACCCTTGCGATTTTGCGCTGGGTTTTGAGGTTTATGGCGCTAAGCAGCCACATTGGCTTAGTAGTGCCCAGTCGATGCAAACCTTTGGGCACTTTGGCCAGGCTGGCTCCTTTATTTGGGTTGATCCAGCCACTGGGCGCAGCGCCGCTTTTTTGGGGGCTAAGCCTTTCTCCCAGATTCACAAGCGGCTATGGCCGCTGCTAAACCAGCAGATCGCCACCCTATGAGCAGAGCGCAAGAGGGCCTGGAACTGTATCAGCACATTAGGGCCTACCAGCGCCAAGCCGATAGGTGCGGGCTGGAATACCAAGCCGATCCGCGCGGCTTGGGCTACGCCGTCGTCGATTTAGAAACCACCGGGCTAGAGCCGCAAGACGAGGCAATTATTGAGGTGGGCGTGGTGCTGCTCGACTCGCGCGGGCGTGAGCAGCTGCGCTGGGACTCCCTGGTTAACCCGCACCGCCACCCGGGCCCCACCCGCATTCACGGCATCACCCCCGACGATCTCACCGACGCCCCTGAGCTGGGCACTTTAGCCCCGGGCCTGGTTGAGCTGCTGCGCGGGCGCGTGCTGGTGGCCCACAATATTCGCTTTGACGCCAGTTTCTTGCTGCCAGCCTTGCGCTTGGAGCTGGGGACTGCGGCGTTGCCGCGCAAAATTCCGCAGGTATGCACTATGAACTGGGCGCGCTCGTTTATTGATACGCCGTCTCGCTCACTGGTGCGTTGCTGTCAGGTGTGCGGGATTGAGCTGGCCAGTCACCACCGCGCTATCGACGACGCCGCTGCCTGCGCTCAGCTGTTAAACCACTATTTGGGCGTGATTGCTAGTGAATATGCGCTTTTCCCCCACGGCGCTCCCTGGGGTGAGCAGCTAGCAAAGGCCGTGCAGCTGTGGCAGCAAGTACCTCGGCGTGAAAACAACCAGGTGGTGCGCGCCTTGCAAGCGCGAGTTGGGCGCTAACAGGCTTTGCACGTACTTTAGCCGCGCCAGCCCAAAGCTGAGCCAGCCCAAGGCGCGCCTGCCAGATAAACCAGTTTGCGCGCTAGGGCCAGGCAAGACAGTTTGCGCGCCCGGGCCAGGCAAGCGCTAGTTAGGCGCTGGGGGCTGAGCCGGCGTCGCCAACCTCTAGCAGCTGACCAATGGTGACAATAAAGCCGGAGTCATCAACCACGGTGCCACCTGCGGCTTCAACCAGTTTGGCGGCAATGGAATCGATCATGGCGGCAGCTGCGGTGCGTTCACGACGACGCACGCGGGGCAGGTTTTCACTGAAGGCGTCGGCCATCTTGCGCGGCTGCCAGCGCATGTCATAGCGGATGACGCCGTCATTAGCCCACTCTTCACCAAGCAAAGCTACCGGCAGGTCACGGGCTCCAGCCACATACACCTGGATCTGGCCCCAACCCGGGTGAGCCTGAGAAACTGGTAAGAACAGTGAATAGTGGTCCACTTCGGCGCGCGGCACTGAAGGCGGCAGGGCGGCAGCCTCAGCGGCGCGACGGCGCGCTTCCTCAATAGCGTGTGGGCCCAGACGTGCTTCCAGCTCTTCAAGCTGGCGGATATTAAAGTTCATTTCCCCAGTGATCCGGGGGATTTCCTGGCTTTCAAAAAGCTGACGGTTAGCTACTTCGAAGCCGTCACGCTGGTCAGAAGTGACATCATCAAGCACCACCTGGACAGCGTCAGGGGTCAGCCAAATCGGTGAGTACAGGCTGGCGCCAATATAGGCGTGCGGGTCGGGGGTGAAAATCTGGCCAGTGTCTACCACTCGGATAGCACCAGCTAGGCGGCGTGCAATAGGACGCAAAGCATGCAGTGCCGCAGCCTCAAGACCGGTAGGGCCGCCGTCGCTAAATAGAGACAAAAGCGGGTCAGTAGCCGCCAAAGCCGGCTCCAAATAGGCGCGCTGACGCGGCACTGAAAGCACCATTACCTGGCTAACCCAAGCCGGCAGCCCCAGGTCAGCGCGCTCTTCGTCACCAACCCACCAGGGTCCTAGCAAAACCGCGCCGGCCACAATCTGTAGACGCCCGGCCCCAATCCACGCAGCTGACGGGTCTAACGATAATGCCAGGGCCTCAACCTCATCAGCATTTACGTCGTCGGCTAGTAGCAGGAGGTGGTAGTCATCTGCCAGCGCCCTGGGGAAAGTATCCACCGTGGCCAGCTGCTGCGTGGCCAGGGGTAAGGAGACAGAAAGGTCGGCAGCATCGGTCATATTTAAAGTTCCTCTAAGTTATAGTTTCTCGGCCTCTACCTGGGCAGACAAAACCGGATCAGCAGGAATATCGATACAGCTAAAGCCCTGGTAGGAGCGCGACGCCGTGGGGCCACGCTGGCCCTGATAGCGCGAACCACTAGCGCCCTGGCCATAAGGTGCACGCGCCGGGGAGGACAGCTGGAAGAAACATAGCTGCCCGATCTTCATCCCCGGATAAAGCAGGATCGGCATAGTGGCGGTGTTAGATAGCTCCAAGGTGACGTGACCACTAAAACCGGGGTCAATAAAGCCAGCCGTGGAGTGGGTCAGTAGCCCTAAACGTCCCAGCGAAGATTTACCCTCCAGGCGCGCGGCTACGTCGTCGGGCAGTGTCACGCGCTCATAGGTGGAGCCCAGCACGAACTCGCCGGGGTGCAGTACGAAAGGCTCATCTGGCGACACATCCACCAGTCGCGTCAGATTCTTCTGCTCATGAGCAGGGTCAATAACGGCGTAGCGGTGGTTATCGAACAGGCGAAACCAACGGTCCAGGCGCACATCAATACTGGCAGGCTGAATGAGCTCCGGCTCGTAGGGCTCAAGAGCTACGCGGCCAGAGTCAATCTGGGAGGCTATGTCGCGATCAGATAACAGCACAGCGCCAGTCTACCCGGTCAGTCAGACGCCCAAAATAGTGAGCATAATTTAACCGTTAGTGGCAGAACTGGCGCCGCGTTAGGGAGGCTGCACCTCTAAGGCAGTACCCCTAAAGAAGCCGCTTTCAGGAAGCTAGCAAAATTCAGGAATCTAGCGGAACGCCGTTAGCGTCGTGGCCATACATCTGGTCCGGAGTGGCAATCAGGATCATGATGAAGTCATTCTTGGGCTGGCCGGTGTACATGGGCATCTGGAGGGCAGTCATATGTCCTCCTAGTGAATATTGGTTTATTGAGACCTGCATGCGTTATAGTAGTGCATGGTCGTTCAAGCAATGACTGCGCGGGTGTAGTTCAATGGTAGAACTTCAGCTTCCCAAGCTGACAGCGCGGGTTCGATTCCCGTCACCCGCTCCAATGGAACGTCACTCTGGATACAAAGAGTCCTGGCTTGGCCGGGAAGTGTCCGGGGTGGCGTTTTCGCTGTTCTGGGGCGGTTTTCGGGGCGTTGGGGCTGGGTGCGTGGCGCTGCGGAGAGGCTCCTGGCGGTGGCTGATTCGGGCTGCGGAGCGTCCTCCCGGTTGGTGGATTCGCGGGTTGAAGCCGGAAGCGTCAAAGAGTATGGGGCCTGCATCAAAAAGCATCGAGCAAGCGTCCAAAGGTTCACCTTCGTTGATTAGTAGTACTCACGGATGTATTCGTGGGCCTTGTCGAAAACGTCAGTGGACTTGATCTTGAACTTGACAACCAGTATCAATCGCAGTTGTCTGCGAACCTCTCGGCCCCCCTCACTCGTAGACTGCCAGCCGTCGAAGCGCACCTGCCTGACGACGTTGTCAATCTCTTCGACGACCTTCTCCACAATGATCGGTGTGGAGCCGCTTCGTACGGTCTCAAAAAGTTCCGTAAGCGCTGCCTTGCCGCGTTCCTCGCGTGGCTCGCCGGCGAAGAAGTCACCCTCCAGGCCTTCCGTTAGGGCAAAGACCTCTACTGCCAGACTGCGAGCAGGATGTTCGGTGTCCCAGTCGAGAAGCACAGGACCAACGCGGAGCTGCGCCAGAAAGGGAAAATCACGGTCCTGGACTGCGGATACGGCGGCTCGGTCGGAGCCCTCAAAGCCATGGGTGCACTACGCATGGGGCTCGATGAGTCCGAGTTCAAACCCTTGGTGGACGGCTTGCCGCTGGATGCAGACGGCTACGAGTGCGCCTTCTACATGAAGGATTAATGAGTACGCGAAGCTGAAGTTTTGTGCATGCCGCTAGGCTTCGAGCATGTCACGCCAGTTGGTGGGGAATCCCATGTGGGAGAGGTCAATCGAGTCTGCGTATTGTGCGAGAATATTGCTGAGGTGCGCCACGCGCTCCTGCCACCGGTCTTGATCCGGGTGCAGGAATTTGAGCATGTAGATTTGGGAAAACAAGCTGCGATCCGCTGGGTGGCGCATGCGTGTATCAGGCCGGGGAATTGTGGTGAAACGCCAGAAATACATGCGAGTGTAGTGGGCGCACTTGTTGCGCAGCTCCGTGAACGCGCGCAACCAAGACAACAGCTGTTGGTCACCGGTGCCGTACATCTTCGCTATCGCCTTGCGGTCGCCTCGTTTGAGATCGGCATAGGTAAACGAGAGCATGCCCGTGGAGAAAAACTCCATGATCACCCAGATCGGGAAGCGTCCTTCGTATTTGTCGAGATGATGCTTGACGACGGGCGCGTTTCGGTTGTCATGAATCACCCGGTCGATGCGCCGCAGATACGCATCGTGCTTGTGGCGTGAATCGAAAGTGGGAGCCTCCAGGTAGCACTGACTTCCATATGCGCAGGCTAGATATGAGCCGATGTCAGCCTTGAGGGCGCTTTCGATTTCGCCTATGACGTCGAACAGCCATACCCGCAGTTGGCTGTCGAAATCGTATAGGCGCATGATCTGGTCGAAGGATACCGGGCGATAGCCGGTGCGTGTTTTGAAAGGCAGGAAGTAGGCGCGCAGACGGTAATAACCTGTACGACGGAGAAAACCTCGTGCCGCCTACATGTCGTTGATGTGGATGCCTTTGCCCTCGATGAGAACGAGTTGTTCGTCAATCGTTGTCGAAGGCTTCAGGTCCATTCATCACCCCAGATAAAAAACGTCTCCCCTGGGACACATCCGAAGGAGAGGTGTGGGGAGTCCTATTGGCATCTATGTTAGCACAGATCCATGCCAGCCGGTGCTGAATCCGGTCTGTCTGCTCCAAGGGCAGCGGGCTGAACAGTCACCGCACTTGCAGGTGAGAAAAGGACCAACCCTGGATTCCCACCGGGATGGGTAGCGGAACCGGTCTTGTTACTAGCGAAATTACCGCATTTGTCTGCTCGTCATGCGTCCCGCTCCCGCTCTGCACCTCGGGGACGTCACCTCAGTTCCTTCCTGCTCTCACCCACGCCTGCGAACGGACAAGCGAGTAGACCCCACAAGCGCTGTCCGCCCCGTGTCCGGTTTCGCCCTGTACCGAGCACGCATGGGTGAGCAGAACAGGGACACTCCCGCGTCCGCTGCCAGTAACGAGATCGGGACGCTCTGGGCTCTGAAACGTCAGCACCAGGCTGCCACCCCAGGCCGCTCAGAAAGGCACATACGCCATGAGCACCACAGAGTCTCACTGAGGGGTTATCAACCGATATCTCTCGCCGCCTAGCACCTGAGAGGACGAGTGCGCTGCACGGTGCATCGCCTGGACGCCTCTGAGGAAGGCGACTCGACATGAGCACCGATCTGACCCTGTTCACGCACCCGGTCTTCGGCAACCTGCGCACCATCGTCGACGGCGAGACCATCTACATCTGCGCAAAGGATGCCGCCACCGCACTGGGCTACAGCAACACGAACAAGGCGATCAAGGATCACTGCGATGGGGTAACGAAACGGTACCCCATCTCCGACAGCATGGGACGTGAGCAGGAGGCTGTCTTCATCACCGAAGGCGACCTGTATCAGCTGATCTTCTCCTCGCATTTACCTGCCGCGAAAGCATTCACCTCGTGAGTCATCAATGAGGTCCTTCCGTCGATCCGACGCCACAGCATGTACGCCACAGACCGACTGCTCGATGACGATGACCTGCTGGAGAAGGCGCTCACGCACCTGCGAGATGAGCGCCTGGCTCGTCGCTGCGCTGAGCAGGAACTCGCCGAGGTCCGTCCCAAGCTGGCCTACTACGACCAGGTGCTTGCCGCGACTGGCGCGGTCGTTATCAGTCGTATCGCCAAGGACTACGGGATGAGCGCACGCCAACTGAACGCGCTTCTTGCCGAACTCGGTGTCCAGTTCAAGCTCTCCGGGCAGTGGCTGCTCTACGCCAAGCATGCCGAGCAGGGCTACACCAAATCCGAAACCGGAACCACAGACACCGGACACGTCTGGATGCACACCAAGTGGCCCAGAAAGGCCGCCTCTTCATCTACGCCCTACTCAAGCACGAGCGAGGTCTGCTGCCCCTGATTGAGCGCGAGGTGGTCCAGTGAACCCCACCGACTCGAGCATCCCTCGCCTGAATGCCTCGAGGTGCGCGGACCTGACCGTCTACGAGGTCCTCAAGCGTGAGCAGCGTGCACAGTTCGGATACCAACCCCTGACATACATCCGCATCCCGTTCGCCGGGAATATCGAGGCCAACACTCGCCTAGCCCGCCGCATGTGCGCCGCAGCGATCACGCGCCGTCGCATCCCCATCGCACCCCACCTGCTCTTCCCACAGTTCATAGACGACACCGACCTGGAAGCGGCAGCCCGTTTTGACCATGTCACTGCCGAATACCAGGGTGGCCAGCGCTCCACCCACGGCTTTGTCGCCCCGAACTGTCTCGTGATGGACATCGACAACGACCACACCGAGAACCCCAACGAGTGGGTGACCCCGCAGGGACTGGCAGACCTGCTGGCGGATGTGGAGTTCATGACGGCCACGTCCCGCAACGACGGCAAGTCCAAGCACGGAACACCAGCCAGGCCCCGCTTCCACGTCTACCTGCTCATCAGTCCGGTCACCGACCCAGCCACCTACGCAGGGCTCAAGAAGTCACTCGCTGATCGGTTCACCTTCTTCGACGCCGGCGCCACCAGCGCCCTAGTGGGTCTAAACGGCTCGGGTAAAACCACAATTTGTAAGCTTTTACGGCTCTTCGCATTTGAGGGTGTAGGTGTTGTAGACGGCGTTGGGCGTGTCGTGGCCGGGTAGGGGTCGAGGCCTTCCGATGATGGAGATTCCTACACCGTCCATCTGAAAGACCTCGACATGGCCAATACTATCTTTGATCGCCCTGACCTGACCACGTTCACACGCCTGGATGACCTGGGGCTGGAAGTGACAGGCCAGCACATTGAGCCCAACCATGCAGTATTGGCGTGGCGGATTACTGGTGAGGACCGGTGGTGTCGACGCTGCGGATGCCAGGGCCAGTCGCGTGACACGGTGATCAGGCGCCCCGCGCACGTACCCTGCGGGTGGCGTCCCACGATTTTGCATGTGAGCGTGCGCCGCTACCGGTGCCCAGAGTGTGCTCACGTGTGGCGCCAAGATATGAGTCAAGCGGCCGATCCGCGTGCCAAGCTCTCGCGTGCGGCGGTGCGCTGGGCGCTGACTGGCGTGGTCGTTCATCATTTGACGGTGGCGCGCGTCTCCCAGGCCCTGGGTGTGTCCTGGAAGAGCCGCCAACACTGCTGTCCTGGGTGAAGGCCAGCGTCTACTGATCAATGATCCAGCACGTTTCGAGGGGGTGCGTGTCATCGGGGTGGATGAACACGTGTGGCGCCACACCCCATACGGCGACAAATACGTCACCGTCATCTTAGACTTAACGCCCATCCGAGAACGCAGCGGCCCCTGCCGACTCTTGGATATGATCCCGGGTCGCTCCAAGCAGGTCTTCAAAACCTGGCTGGCCTCCCAGCTCAACAACCTGGCGCGAGAATATTGAGATCGTCGCGATGGATGGATTCACCGGGTTTAAGAGCGCCGCCGCTGAAGAACTCCCAGACGCAAGGGCGGTCATGGACCCCTTCCACGTCGTGCACCTGGCTGGCAACGCCTTGGATGAGTGCCGCAGACGCATTCAGCAAGAACTTCACCACCGGCGCGGGCGTGCCACGGATCCCCTGTACAAGGCTCGCAGGATGCTTGCGCACCAGGTCATGCCTGCTCACGCCACGCCAGCAACACCAGATCCTCGACCTGTTCGCCAGCGATTGCCACGTCGCACTCGAAGTCACATGGAGCGTCTACCAGAACATCATCGACGCCTACCGCGATCCCAGCAAAATCCACAGTAAGGCCCTGATGGAAGCCGAAATCAACACCCTGACCTGTACGCGTGTACCGAGGGGTCTGAGCGAGCTCATTACGCTGGGCAGGACACTCAAACGCAGAGCCGGGGACATCCTGGCCTACTTCGATCATCCCCACACCTCCAATGGCCCTACCTAAGCGATCAACGGACGCCTCGAACACCTACGCGGCTCCGCACTTGGGTTCCGTAACCTCACCCACTACATCACCCGAGCACTCCTCGAAACAGGAGGATTCAGACCCCAACTACACCCCCAATTATGAAGAGCCTGGAAACCTATCCGTTGGAAGTGCAGCTATCCTCACATACGGTTTTCCAAGTAAAGTATAACTATGCACGTTTCACCGACCTCAGTAAAAACCCCGAACTTATCGCAGCCAACAGAATCCCGGTAGAAAATATATAGCCAAAGGTGGCACCTTTTGAAACCCAAGTCGTGGGAACGACAGCAAACAAGACCGGTGAGTTTGCAAAATCACCTGTGCTAATCGGAAGACCTGCCACCACAAAAAAGATGATAACAATCCATGAAACTAATGAAGTAGTCCAAAGCCGAAGCGCAAAACAGGCCAGAGTCAGCACAACCGAAGAGAAAACAAGTACTAAAGCAGTATGACTCGACAGTCGCTCATTAACAAGCTCGCCAATCATAGAGACATAAAGCAGACTCAAACAAAGGTTAACTACTTGTGCGAGAAGCAGCGATTTAGCAATGAACCGGAGCAGAACTTTATCGTGAATACTAAACGAGACATACGAGGCAGGGACCTTGGCATGCGACAAAGCTAGACCTGCCGTGGCAATTGGGAGCGCGATGAGTAACGCGGATTGCGCTACGGCAATGGTATTTCCATAACGGAGAAACAGCAGCGGAAGAACTAGTACACCGATATAAGCGATCGTAACCCCACGAATGATTGCGATGCGCTCGATAGAACACAAAAACTTCATTTTCTTACTGCTCCTTTACTTCGAAACCTAGCCACAAGAACATAGATAATAATTAGGATTGCTACCGGGATAAGCGCAGAGAAACCGAAATTTGATTGCTCCTGGATATCTACGAACGAGATTGCGGTACCATTGAGATTCAGCCCTACCAAGTGGACGGCGTTTGATATGTATGGGGTAGCATTGTCAGCTAGGTTACGGGGTAGCACTATCCAGAAGTACAGAAGAACACCTGAAATTACCGCGGCAGCTGGAGGTCTTGAGAGACTTTCTAATGTCGAGTAGATCAGAGCAATTAGTATACTTTGGAAGGTAAGGAAGCAAAGCAGGGTCGCTAGCCCAGAGTGCATCTTCGAACCAGACAAAACCATTGTTAGATCGAATAACAGCACACTAAGCAGGTTCACAAGAATTATTAAAAGCGTTCGACAGATAGTGCGCAGGACGCTAGGCAACCAAGCAATGTATACCTGCCGAGGCAAACCCCCGTAGTGGACCTTGGAAACCCTATCATCAAGGATAAAGAGTAATGCGAGGGAAATCAGTGGCTGCGTTCCAGTAAAGAAGAAGCTGTATCCCCCTGTTATTGGAGTTCCGCTTGCCTCACTTGAAATCCATGCGCCGAGGAAGAGCGACGCCATTGAGCCCAAGATAGCCGCGAGAAAATACCAGATACTCCAATAGTAAGTAAGCAAAGCACGGATAGCTGAAGTGATTGGCATGGCCCTACCGCCGGTGATATAGGTCCGCGAGATTCACGCCGTTGAGGTCGGGGATATGCAAAGCCTTGCCGTTACGAACTACGACACACTCATCCGGGACGCCTTGAATCTCATGGAGGAGATGCGTTGATATTACAACGCAGTTCCCTTCGTCCCGATAACGACGAAGCGTCGCAGACAAGGAGATCATGCCATCTGGATCCAAACCATTCTGTGGCTCATCAAGGAACAAAAATTTTGGTCTAGATAATAAAGCAAGACAAAGCTCCAGCCGTTCCTTCATGCCGGTCGAGTAGTCCTTGGCTTTCCGCCCGTGGGCAGCGTGGACGATGCCCACACTATCCAAGGCCGACTCAGGATCAACATCCAGACCCCAGAATGCCGCGACGACCTGTACATTTTGTTTACCACTCAGATACGGAAAGTAGCTTGGATGGTCGATTGCAGCTGACATTTCGCTAATGTCTGTCTGATCGTATCTAATGTGGCCACTTACTGGTTTTATCCGACCAAGGAGCGTTTTCATTAAGGTGGTTTTACCTGCTCCATTTGGTCCAAGGAGGCAGATTATCCTGCCAGTATTTAGCTGCAAGTTAATGCCGCTCACTACTGGGGAATTCTTGTACCCAACCGACAAATCAGTTACCGATATAGCTGGCATGGCCTACCTTTCAAAGAAAACGGCCCTGGAGGTAAGGCCTAGGATGCTTTACCTCCAGGGCCGACTGTTGCGACAAAGCTACTAACCACTTGCAGCCAATAGAGATGCTGTAGCCGTTAGTACACTGGATAGTGAAGCGTGCAATGCCGCCGGTCGGGCACCCAGGGGTGCACAGGAACTTCGAGGTGATTTGAGGACGAACAGTTTCCTCAACCACTTCAACACGGGTGTCAAGGTCAACGGTGGCCACGACTTCACCAAGCTCTCAGAATCTGGACATATTCGGGTAACAGAAAGTTACGCGCGCCGCTATGATGCAACAAGGCTTAGCTGAATGCAAGATTAGCAGGGGGCAACTTTCAGAATGTTCAGATCTGACTATGATTTAGCCTAATTACGCTCCTTCGAGATTGAGGTAAGCCTACCTATTTGGATAAACGGGTAATAATAACATACAAAATATAGCTAATGCAAACCATGATCCAGCAAGGGTGAAGTACTACCTCAGCACACGCTTGGCCCAAATCCAACATGACCCGGTTTTTCAAACTCGGTCTCCGGAACTTCCTTGGGACCTTGCCGTTTTCTGGTTGATCTGTGAGAGCACGAGGCCGTACTTTTTGACGCGGAGCTGAACCTTTTGACGCAAGGCCATACTTTTTGACGCTTTCTGCCTCGACGCACCGAGCGAGCCCCTGAGTCACCCCTCCGAGGCTCCGATCAGCCGCCGTCAGAGGCTCCTCCACGGCACCACACACCCGGCTTCAACACCCCAAAACCGCCACAGAACAGCGAAAACGCCACCCTGGATAGTTCCCGGCCGTGCCGGAAACCTTTGTATCCAGAGTGACGTCCTTTTGGAGCGGGTGACGAGAATCGAACCCGCTCCATTTCGGCGATAAAGGTTTTTACCGCTTTTTCCCTGATTTTTTACGGCCCTAGTACGGCTCTGCTTTGTTCACATTCGGCTGCCACGAGAGCTTTTTTGAGCAAATGACAGTATTTTTGCCGACGGCGCCATTCATGGCCCTTTTCACATAAAGTTGTGACCAGCGGGACGCAAGTGGCTAACCAAAAACCTTACAAACACTAACAAAACCAGTAATAGCTTGCATTGCTAGCTAGTCGACCCATAGCTCCCACAAACCCTTCTCTAGTGTGAGCGCAATCATATAGGATTGTCATTAAGGCACTATCCAATGAGGGGAGCTAGCGTTGAATGACGACGACGACGACAACACCAGCAAGTCTATGGATGAGTTGCCGCTCTTAGTTAAGAAACCGCCGGCTCCCCTCGGCTTATCTCTGCAACGAGCCATAGCTGTTTTGAAGGACACTGGCCGCTACTCACTATTAGCAATCATTGTGATGACGCTGGTGCGCGGCGTACTTCCAGCAGTGCAGGTGGCAGCTATCGGCTCCCTGGTTGCCAATATTGCCGATCTTAGTAGCGGGCTGAACCAGGCTGCTTTGTGGGCGCTAACCCAGCTAAGTTTGGCTTTTATTGGTGCTTATGTTTTAGAAAACTTAATTAAATATGTGGGAGACCGGCTAACCTTAAAGCTTTCCTACGACACAGATATTACGGTAGTGCGTAAGCTAAGCTCACTTGAGGTGCAAGATTTTGAATGCGCCCACACCTATGATTCTATCCAGCGGGTAGATTCAACCACCGGCCAGCACATATTTGAGTTATTTGATTCTGCTCGCTCTGGCATTCAGGGAGCTATTTCGATTGTCAGCATTATTGCTGTTATTGCCACCTGGAACCTGTGGATTGCGGTAGCGCTTTTAATTGCACCTATTCCTGCAGCTATAGCCACATTCCAGTTACAAAACAAAGCTTATGAGATTGATTTTGTGCGCGCCCCACAGCTGCGTCTGGCAACCTATTTCAGGGAGCTGTTAACCTCAGATTCTATCCGCAAAGAGATTGGGGTTTTCTCCCTGGCGCAGCTGTTTGAAAGCCAGTACACCAACATCCGAAAGGGTTTCCTTAAACAGGATTACTTGCTAGCCCGCTACAACCTAACCAAATCTGGCACACTTGGGCTGATTTCAGTTTTTGCTAACGTGGCTTCTATAGTTTTCGCCTCAATTGTTGCTGTGCAAGATGGCAAGGTTGGCGAACTTGCCGGTTTCATCTCCGCTATGGGGCAGATGAATGGCTTAGTTTTGGCCACCTTTATTGGTATTACTGGCATTTACCATAACCTGCTTTACGTATCTAACTGGGTTGCCGTAATGGAAATGCAGCCCGCGCAAATAACCTCTGGCCAGCTAACCCTGGAAGACTCGAAACTTCCACAAGACGCAAGCGACGCCGTCGAGATAGAATTTAAAAACGTAAGCTTCACCTATCCGGGCACGCAAGCTAAAGTGCTTGACGGAGTGTCTTTTAAGATCGACGCCGGCGCAACCAGCGCCCTAGTGGGTCTAAACGGCTCGGGTAAAACCACAATTTGTAAGCTTTTACTACGCTTCTACGAGCCCACAAGCGGCAGTATTTTAATCAACGACACAGATATTGCTGATTACAGTCGCGAAGCTTTATATAAGCGCTTTTCTGTACTTTTCCAAGACTTCGCTAAATTTGAGCGTTCCTTGGGGGACAATATTACTTTCGGCGCCGGCAGGGGTTTTACTGACGATGACAGTCAGGCAGCTACCGCCGCACTAAACATGGTGGCCTTGAACTATTTAAAGGAGGAGCTACCGCAAGGTTTTGACACGATTCTTGGCAGACGTTTCGACGGCGGTCAGCAGCTATCTATTGGGCAATGGCAGCGCCTGGCAACCGCGCGAGCCTTATATAAGAAGCCTGGCCTGTTGGTGCTGGATGAACCCACCGCCTCTGTTGATGCGGTTTCAGAAAAAGCCATGTTTGAGGCGCTCAGCGCGATCGACTACCAACTGACAATCTTGCTGGTGGCGCACCGTTTCACCACGATCTGCCACGCCGAGAAGATCATTGTGCTTGACGGCGGCAAGGTGGTTGGCTGCGGCGATCACGCAACCCTGCTCAAATCATGCAAGTTCTACGCAGACATGTTCCACGCCCAAAACAGCTACAACTAGCAGCGCTGCGGCCTGTCGCCTCGTTAGGCTGGGGATAGCGGCTGCGACTTGGCGGGACGCTTGACTGCTAGCGCAGCCAAAATAAGCAGGCCACCACCAACGCAGCCAAGGCCAGACAGTGAGCCAAGTACAAGATCTGAAGTTCTAACCACGCTCACCACATAGGCAACCATCCCGCACATAGTTGCAACCACAAAAAGTGACCACACCTGCGGGTTTAGTTTGGAAGTGCGATCTACACGAACAAGTTGCAGCCAGGCCACTGCAGCTAGTGCAAGGTGGACGTACCAACCAACTTGCATACTCAATGAGCTGAACCCCACCACTAGCCACATCGTCGCAACAGCCAGGCCTAGCAGGCTAACTACAATAACCACCCGGTCTAGCTGCTTCTTGTTCTCTGCCACGCCACTCATCTTCGTTGCCTATCACTTTAGATATGTTGAATCAGACTAATGCCACAATCTAGCTTTAAGCCATGCTTGTCAGCAACTCTGGGCAAACACATCAATAGCGCGCCAGAAAGAATGTCACATGCTATAGTTTCACTGTGGCGAGCAACACATTAAGTTGTTGATTTAACGCTGGTTGTGCGCCACTTGCGCCTGCACAGCTTTGTAATTTAAGCGAGTTGAAATTAATGGATGCTGTAATTAACGCCCACGGGTTACAAGTAGCTTATGGCAAGCACGTAGCCCTGAACCTAGAAGACTTTCGCATAGCGCTGGAGTGGTTGGTCTTTTTGGGCCAAACGGCGCAGGAAAAACCACCTTACTGCGCACGCTTGTTGGCGACATCGCTAAATTTAAAGGGAGCCTGCAAGCCCCTAACCGCACAGATATAAGCTACCTGCCCGACGAGCCTTTCCTATACCCCTGGCTTAGCGTTGGCCAATGCGTAGAGCTATTTAGTGCTCGCCACAGCGATTTCCGTGTAGACGTTTTTGAAGAATTCCTTGCCGGAGCCGCTTTTTCCGCCTCAAGTAAGGTCCGTAGCCTCTCCAAAGGCATGAGTGAACGCCTACACCTGGCCTTAATCATGTCCCGGGCCCCCAAACTTTACGTACTGGATGAGCCCTTGGCCGGCGTCGACCCCCTAGCACGTGACTACCTACTTGAGCTTATCCGCACCCTACGCAGCCCCGAGGCTCCCCTACTACTAAGCACCCACCTAATTAACGGTGTTGACTACATTTTTAACGAAATCGTGCTGATAGACGGGCGACTACTAACCCACGACAGCGCAGACAACCTGCGCGCACTTGGTGATGGAGATTTAGAGCTAGCCTATAAAAGGAGCGTGTCTGGCCGATGAACGCAACCAGTGACAATCGACTATTTGCCGTCAAATATGGGCGCACAATGGTGCCCCTGATCGCCATGATCCTGGTGCTATCTGTTGTGCGACTGAGCTTAGACCAGCTAGTAGTTCAACAGATATACGGCATTGGTGTCATGCTGATTGAGGTTGCATTAACGCTATACGCACTAGATGCCAGCCTGCGCCTGACCGGGCTTTGCGATGATCGCCTACTGCTACTTTCCCCGCTATCAAGGTGGCAGCTAGCTGTGCGAAGCACTTGCGTGCTGTCGCTGTATCTCCTGCTGGGCTACATTGCCACCCTCCCACCGCTGCTAAATTCTCAATCAGTAAATCTGACTTTGCAGCTAGCTAACCTGCTTGGTTACGGGGTATCAGTATTTACCGGCTTGGGTTTAATGCTGCTTATAACCTATGCAGTTAAAAGCATTCGTGAGCGTTTCCAGTTCATATTGTCTACCTGGGTACTGTTTTCAGTTACCACAGTCCTGGCTGTAGCCCTTTGCGTGCACGCCCTTAACTCTGCTGTTCCCAGCGCAAACTGGCTTCTAGGGGTCAGCTCCGCCGAGAACACGGTCAACCTCTATGCCGCAAACCTACCAGTTACCGCAGTTGGCTTAGCTGGCCACACCCCAGCAGTCTTCCTATTTATCCTCGCCAATTTGATCCTAGGCGCGGTTTTTTGGGCTGGCGCACTAGCCTTGGCACGGCGCAAGCACAACTTCATACGCCTATAGCCACCCCGCGAACCAAAAACACAATATAGTGGCGGCGATTACATACCTTAGATATAATATCTTTACAGCTCAGATGTACGGCTGATGACGGTATTAGGGCAGGTAATCATCAATGACAGCTAAGAGAAAAGTTGCCTCGGTTCTTAATGTAGTAAAGACCTACGACGGACTTAATGTTGTTGACGACGTGTCGTTTGACCTTTTTGCAGGACAGACGACTGTACTTGTTGGGCCAAATGGCTCCGGTAAAACCACAACCCTGGAGATGCTTGTTGGTTTGCGCTCAATGAGCAAGGGCTCGGCAACCATCGCTGGCATTCCGGTTGTGCCAGGCGGAGAACATAGGTTTTACACCGGCGTTCAACTTCAAAGTTCAGGCATACCTTCACGGATCAAAACAAAAGAAGTTATCCGCTCTGTTGAATGCCTTTACGCCGACCCCGCAGACTGGAAAGCTATGGCAACCGCCCTTGGTGTCGACGCTTATCTTGACGCGATGGTTGATAACTTGTCTGGCGGTCAACGACGCCGCCTAGACATTCTGTGCGCAGCAATAGGCCGCCCTTCTCTCCTGGTTCTAGATGAACCCACCTCCGGGATTGATCCAGAAGGACGCGCTATCGTATGGGATTTCGTGCGCTCACTCGCTAGTGAGGGCTGCGCCATTATTACCTCCACACATGACATGTCAGAAGCTGAGGCGTTCGCAGATCATCTGCTCGTAATGGCAAAAGGAAAGATCCGCATCGAAGGTAGCGTCGACGACGTTCTTTCCAGTCTTGGCGGAAACCGACGTTTACGCGTCGCTCGGCCAACTGAGCACATTATCAAACTGTTTGAAGAATCCGGTTTACGTCACGGTCGCACCGGAAAGGCAATCGTTGCAATAGGCAGCTCTGAGGATACCGCTAAGTTAGCTGCACAAATTGATGAGCAGAATGATGCAGTTGACATCCTCACCGGACCAGTTCGTCTTGAAGACGTGTTTGCAGTCATAACCGGCATAGATGTGAAGCAAGGAGTTGAAGATAAATGAAGCATCATGCAAAAGGAGGTTCTCGCTCAAAAATTATCTGGGTGTGGTACCGGCAAGAATTACTTCTTCTATTAAGAGAACCTGTTGCCGTATTCTTCTCCTTAGCTTTCCCACTGATCATATACATTTTCATTGGTATCCCTTATGCTGAACAAATTATCCCGGATACCAAAGTAAAATTTATTGACATGATGTTCCCAACACTCGTTGGAACAGTTGCCGCTAACCTCCTCCTTATGGGGCTTCCAATCTACCTAGCTGAACTTCGTTCACGACAGGTAGATAAACGGTACCGAGCTTTGCCTTTGTCTGGCGCAAATTTTGGAATTACCGTTATCTCAGCGATGCTGACACTCACTATTGCAGCGTCAAGCCTAATAGTCGGGATTGTCGGTTTTCAACATGGGCTTCGCCCGGAGGTAACTTCACCTCTATTTATCTTACTAAACATAGGGCTTGTCGTTTTTCTTTGCGGTGTTGGATTTTTCCTTGGAACACTACCTTTGGGCGCTCGCACGATCAACGCCCTCACTGCCGCAGTCTTTTTCGTCTTATTTTTTGGCTCAGGCGCCGCAGCCCCAATAGATACGCTACCTGCAATAATCAAGAAAATTCTTGAGTGGAATCCCCTAAAAATTTGGTTTGATGCGCTTGTAGCCGTCTACACTGACTCGCCATTCCCCACCGGCGGGACATGGAAGATCGCCCTAACACTTATCTTTGCAGCATTTCTTGCTGCGATAGGACTGGCTAGTTGGCGCAAAACTAACAGTTTGATACTTGACGGAGGTGGTCTGGTCTTGACTGCAGTAGCAGCCAAGACCAGACCACGGGCAAGTAACTAGAAGTATCTGTTACTTCCTAACGTCCCACTTGAAAGCACGCACTGCCACTACAAACAAAACCACAGTAACAGCAATAACTACCGCAAACGCTAACAGTGGGTTACTAGTGCGTTGTAGCGGGCTATCGGCCGCCCAGAAGATCAGGTCAGCGAAAAGACTGGTAGGTATCTTGCTGAGAACAGCTGCCAGTGAGTCTGGCAGGATTGCGAATGGTATGGCAGCCCCGCTAAGGAACAGTGCAAGAAGCTGGATAAGCGTAGAAAGATTGGCAGCTAACTGGCCTGATGAAACCACCCCACCGATTAGATACCCAATAGTGAAGAACAGCGCTAAACCAATAAGCGACACCGCAAAAACTAAAACACCATTCGACGCTGTCACTAGATCCAACCCAATAGCGATCGCAATAATGATCGCTATCTGAATGATCCCCATAATGAAACGCACCGCTAGGTGAGTTAATAAAAAGTCTGTGCGTGACAGTGGGGTTGTGCCCAGCACGCGCAGCGCCCCGGCTTCTCTAAGTTCTGCTAGCGGTCCGGCTGTTACCTGAAGCCCGATGCCAGTGACTGCCAGGAAAATTGCCATAGGCATAACAATCGGCCCGAAATCTGGGCCACCAGGTTTCCCGGCCATAATGTAGGTCATTCCTAAAAACATTCCCGACATGAAGAAAGGGAATACTGCCACAAACACGAAATATGACACATTTCGCACTAGCTCACGAGTTTGTAGTTTAAGTAAATCTTGTGTGTAGCGTCCGCGCATTACTACTGCCCTACCTTAGTAGTCGCTTGCTTTTCAAACTCGTGACCAACCAAGTTTTTGAACACATCATTTAAACTTGGTTCTTTCATAGTTAAATTGGTGAAACTACCTATTTGCGCAAGTCTCTTGAGTACTTCATCGACACTCTTAGTGCGGATCAAGACGTTCTCACCTTGGATAACAACCTCTCCCAAGGCTTTCAACTGGTCTTTAACAGCGCTCCTATCAGCTCCGTTAATCTGGCAACTAACCACAGAGCCCTGCGTGTGCCTACGAATAAGTTCCTGGGGACTTCCCTGGGCTACCACCTTGCCGCCATTAACCACACCTACGTCATCGCACAGAGCAGTAGCTTCTTCTAAATTGTGCGTAGACAGCACTATGGTCATCCCCTGCGAGGATAGTTGCCTTAAAACATCCCAAAGTTTTTCGCGTGCAATAACGTCAAGGCCAGTTGAAGGCTCATCTAGGAACACCACTTTGGGTTTGCCAACCAGAGCCAGGCCAACATTTAGCCGTTGATGCTGACCCCCTGACAGCTTGGATACTTTTCGAGATAGCAAATCTTCTAGGCAAAGCCAGTGGACAACATCGTTAACTGGGTATGAATCTGGGTAGAGGCTTGCCCAAAAACTCAGGATTTCTTCTACTTTTTGATGGGGGAAGATTTTTACTTCTTGGGGTTGAACCCCTACATGGGAACGCACCCAGGCGTTATCACTGACTGGATCTTTACCAAAAATGCTAACTGTCCCAGAATCTGCTCTGCGCAGGCCCACAGCTATCTCAATCGCCGTCGTTTTGCCGGCCCCGTTAGGGCCAAGCAGCCCAAAAATCTCTCCCTGCGCAACGCTCAGACTCAGCTTATCCAGCGCCTGCACTGGCCCGGCAGGAGTGTCGTACCGTTTTGACAGCTGACGTAACTCAACCACATTCGTCATCTACATAGCCCCCAATCAGAGTGGAAATATGCGGTTGTTATGTGTCTTGTCCACACTTGCCTCAAACCGCAAGACTTCCGTATCTCGCAGTTGATTACAGCACTGGATAACAACTTCAATTACATTTAAACCCAAGAAGACATGTAACGGAAGTCTCAAACAGACATGTCGCCAGGCCAGCTGAAAAACTATCGCTTAAGCCAGCGCCGTCGTCGTAAATAGCGCCACCACATAGGCCGGACCAACCCCGAAAACCGGCAGATGTGCCTGCTCGTCCCGCGTTTCTATGCCCCTATTATCCCACTTCAGGGGCGATTTGAAGGGGTTAATAACGATTTTAAAGCGGGCTGTTCGAAAGCTGATTTTAGGGCAGATTTTAGGCAGGTTTTA
>ERZ773212.17-NODE-17-length-95599-cov-5.540965_pt1 | contig 95599 bp, 116 predicted proteins | sample MGYA00581005_ERZ773212 | MGnify/ENA primary metagenome ERZ773212 (study PRJEB29015, sample SAMEA2738154) | human oral metagenome | biome: human oral; feature: human-associated habitat; material: saliva | place: China | collected 2196 ... | reverse complement strand
GTTAGGTATGTTACCACGCACTAAAGAAAAACAAGATGCTATTAATAAAAAGAGGGTAGAGAGTACATTAAATAAATATGGTGTATCACATATTTCTCATTTAAGTGATGTTGTGGAAAAGAAGAAGAAGGCATTATTAGAGCATTATGGTGTAGATAATCCATCTAAATCTAAGGTCATACAAGATAAGAAAAAAGATACATTTCTTAAAAAGTATGGCGTAGATAACCCTATGAAGTCTGAAGAGGTTAAGTCTAAATTTAGGGATAATTATAATGCTAAGTATGGTGTAGACAATCCTTTTCAATTAGATGTTGTTAAAGATAAGATAAAAGAGACTAACAGAGAGAATTTAGGTGTAGATTATCCTACTCAATGTCAAGAGGTTAGAGATAAGGTACGTGATACTTTCATGGAAAGGTATGGTGTACCGTATACATTTATGTTGTCTAAGGAGTGGTTAGACGCTAATGACAGTAAACCTAATCGTGATTTTGCTAGTTTATTAGATGCTAATAACATTAAATATGAGCGTGAATTTAGGTGTGGCAAGTACTCATATGATTTTAAAGTGGTGAATACTTTAATTGAGATAAATCCTACAGCAACACATAATACATATTTTAGTCCTTATGGTGATAAATCTGTTAAAGGTAAATACTATCATAGAGATAAATCTAAGTTAGCTAGAGATAGTGGTTATAATGTAATTCATGTGTTTGATTGGGATGATAAGAGTAAGATTATTAATTTACTTATGGATAGGGATATAGTATACGCTAGGAAATGTGATGTAAGATTAGTTGATAGTGTAGAGTGTAATCAATATCTTATGACTTATCATTTACAGGATAAGTGTAATAGTCAAAAAATTAGATTAGGGTTATATTATAATAATCAATTAGTATCATTAATGACATTCGGTGTTGCTAGGTATAATAAAAAGTATGAATATGAGTTATTACGCTATTGTGCTAGTCATAATGTAATAGGTGGTGCTGAAAAGTTATTTAAGTATTTTGTAGATACTTATAAACCTAATAGTGTTGTTTCATACTGTGATACTTCTAAATTTAGTGGTAAAGTATATGATATATTAGGGTTTAAAATAGATACAGTCAATGCTCCATCTTGTCATTGGTATAGTGTTAAAGAGAATAAACATATTACTGATAACTTGTTACGTATGCAAGGGTATGATAGATTATTTAAAGAAAATCATGGTAAGGGTACTTCTAATGAGGAGTTAATTCTTAGTAGGGGGTATTTACCTGTATATGATTGTGGACAAGCTACTTATGGTTGGAGAAGTCATAAAAACGTAGAATAAATTTAATGTTACCTATATATAGGAGTGGATATATTAAATTTAGAGTTTGTAAAATAACAGAGTGGGTATATTAATTTAGTTTTTGTAGATTGGTATATGTTTACTGAGGATGTATGGGATTCTATATGGGTATCCTGTATGTCCTTTATTTTACATTTGAGAAATAGGAGATATTGATGGGTTTAGAGTTATATAATACAACTAAAAACACAATTCGTATTCCTGAGTACAATTATAATGGCACATTGGTGTTTGCTCCAAACGAAGCAAAACCTTTGGATAGTTTAGATAAGGTGGGTTTCTTCCGTCCTTATGCTAGGGCTGGTATTATTGTGAGGAATAGTGATGTTGATTTAGGTTTATCTCAACGTACTATTGATGACATCAATCAAGCTAAAGAGGAATTAAAAGGTCATGTTTCTAAAGTGGCTGATAGTGTTGTTGATAGTGTTAAAAATGTTTCAGATAAAACTAAAGATGCAGTTAAATCTGTAACTGATAATGCTGGTAAAATTGCTAGTGATGTTGTAGAAGATACAGTTAGTGATGTTACTGAAAAAGTAGAAAAAGTAAAAAAATTCACTGCTGATTTTCTTGATACTTTAACATTAAAAGAGTTGAAAGCTACTGCAAAAGAAGTAGGTGTAGATGCTGATAGTGTTAATAAAAAAGCAGATGTTAAAGAAATGATTTTATCTGCACAAAATAAAAAATAGATATATAGAGGGTGAGTAGTCATGAGTAGAATAGACGATAATTTACTTGTAGATAGTAGTTCATTTAGTAATGACTACATGGAATCACTTTCTAAAGAACGCAGAGATATTATTGAGGATTGTATGGTGGCTTTAGGTTATCCTGTAATCACTCTATATATTACTCAGCGTCAAATTGACAGGTTAATAGATTTTGCAACTCGTAGGTGTGAGAGTAAGGTATCGTTACCATATTTAGCAACTTTTAGTGTCGGAAATGGTGTTGTTGATGTTAGTGGTTATGATATGTTAGCTGTTAGACAGATATATAATGGAGTTGGCAGTGGGGTATCTACAGAAAATGCTAATTTAGTGGCAAACCCAGATAGTCCTAATAGTGGTTGTAATATTTCAATGAGTAATTGTGATATTTGTAATCAATTATGTCAATATCGTGGTATGCAGTCTTTAGCTGGCTCATATGGTACAAAAGGGATATATGATTATGTAGCATATGCTGGTGCTATGTCAGAGTTAAATGTGCTAATGACTAATGATTGGTATTTAGACCCTACTGATAATAAGTTATATATTGATGGTTTTAGTGGTGTTGTTACAGTAGAGTATGTAAAATCTAATAATTCTTTTGAGGATATAGCTAAGGATAACTTTTGGAGGCAGTGGGTTCGTGATTATACACTTGCTATGGTTAAAATCACTGAGGGGCGTATACGTTCTAAGTATAAGATTAGTAGTGGTGTGTTTGAGATTGAATCTGATGAGCTTATTAATGAAGGAAATACTGATAAACAAGAACTAGAGCAACGATTGGAAGATGGTGGCTTTGGTTATTGGAATATCATGAGAGGTTAGTTATATTCTTAGGAAGGTAGTATTAATGAAGTTTACAAATTGCCCTTTTGGTGATAATACTCCAACACTTATTGGTGGTGTAGGTGGAGGACAGCAAGTTAGGTGGTTGTACTCCGAGTTTGACCATTTTTTAAATGTGTGGGGTAAAAATAATGGTGTTAATGTTACTTTCAATCTAAGGTCTAAAGATGATATTGATGCTAAATTAGATATGCTACATCAATATGTTTTAAATGGTTCTTTGTCAAAAGAAGATTTGTGTGAGTTAGAGGAAAGGTTAAGGACATATAGTAACCTTTCAAGTGGTGGTAATGGTAGTCATACTCATTCTGCTATAGTTTCTGAAGCACATAAAAAGGGTGAGAAATATACAACTTATCAAGATGGTAGGTTAGTTGAAAAAGTTGGTAGGGGTAAGCGTAAGCATATCACTCAGGCTCAACTTAAAGCATTGGCTGAAGCTAGAAAAAAAGCTCACTCTGAAGAGGCTTGTGCTAAGAGAAGAAAATCTATTCAAGCAAGGCGAGATGCTAAGATTTTAGATATTTAACATTATACATAAAATTAGTTATACAAAATAAATTTTTGATTTTAGGGGGATACCTTATAAATGAGGCAAGTAAGAAAATTAAGCAATTTGATTGCTGATGAGTTGGAAATGCAGGGTATGAAGTCTGGTTCTGCTTTGTTTGAATCAACAGTTTCTAGCATCGTTAAACGTGTTAATGAGGCTCTAAAGGATGCTGACCGTAAAGATGCTGGTAATACTGATGTTTTTGAAGAAGTAGAAGAAGGTTCTTTCTATTTTGCTACTGATGATACAGTTTTAGGTGATTATGAAGTTAATCAAGATGAAATTGTAGAGTTGGTTACAAATGGTGAGCCATGTATTGTAAATATTTATGATACTGATGGTGAATTGCGTGAGGAAGAAGTAGAAGTTCCTGCTGAGGCTTTTGTATCTTTTGTTGAAGATGCTGATGAAGTTGTGGTAGAGGATGCTGAAGAACTCTTTGATGAAGATGATGAAGAAATTGAGGAGGGTGCTAAAATCTCCTTTAAAGGTGGTAAAAAACGTAAAATTAATGCCAAGAAAGCAAAACTTCTTTTGAAATCTAAACAAAAAGGTGAAAAGTGGAAAGTTCAAGGCGATAAATTGGTTCGTAGGTCTGCAGCAGAAATCAAAGCATCTAAGAAAAATATTAAAAAGGCTAAAAAAGGTAAAGCTAAAGCTAAGAAAAACCGTAAAAAAGCCATGAAGGCAAATGAATGTGTTGTTGTAGAAGGTTTTGATATTTCTGCAAATGGCACAATCTTCCATGTTGAAGATGGTGATATCTTAACATATGAAGATGGTTTCTTAACTGTAACACGTGATGGTGTGGAAGTGTTCTCTAACTTAACTGTTTCTGAGTCATTTATTTCACGTTGTATTTCTGAAGGTGTTGTTGAAGATGATGACACTGAAGAATTGGATGAATCTAAAAAATCTAAATGTGTTAAAGAAGATTCTGATGAAGAAGAATCTGAGGAAGATATTGATGAAGAAGATTCTGATGAAGATGAAGATTCAGACGAGGAAGAAGATTCCGACGAGGAAGATGAAGATTCTGATGATGAAGAAGTTTCCGAATCTATGTTGACTTGGAAAGTTGGTAAAGGTTATTGCTTAGTATCTGAAGGTAGGGAATTACAAATGGGTAATCGTATCCGTGCTAGGGCAATGCTTTTAAATGAGGGTTTTGAAATTAAATCTTCTGACTTAGATAAAGCAGCTAGTGGTAAAGTTGTAGTTCTTTAGTAGAGGTGTCTTAGAATGGGTAAATTGTATTTGAGTGATACATTAAATCTCATTCTATCAGATGATTATAATGTAGAAGATAGTGATATTAAAAGGCTATCTTCTACTTTTTATAATTTAGGTATTTCTGATAATAATGAGTTATATGGGATTCTATTTATGATTTATTCCATAGCTAAATCTGATATTACATTACCTGTTTCGGTTGGTATATTTAGAGATATATGGGATTCTAATGGTGGTGTCAGTTTAGATTTTGTGTCAACATTAGCTAATTTTGTCAAGGGTGGTTTTATTAAGTTAAGTAAACAAAAACTAGATGGTGGTCTTAGTGGTAATATCACAGGTGATGAGAGTCTAGAAAGTATTATTGTGTTTGTTAATGGTACTGATTTACTTAATAGTTGTGTTCAAGTTTTCAAGGATTTTATAAAATCTAAAGAAGTTTCAATACAAGAGGGTGTTGGTGTTAATGAGGTGCCGTCTTTTGTTAAAACTTATATTAAGAGATTATATGATGTTTTAGATGATTTGAGTGTTTATGTTGAGTTGGAATCTTTTTCTGATGAAGATTCAGTTAGAAGGGTTAATTTAAATATTAATAACACTTCTAAATATGACATTAGTGATAGTGCTATTGAAAAGTTAGCTAAGTCTTTTATTAAGAGTGGTGAGAGACGTGTTGTTGATGTAGAGTGCTATAAGGATAGTAGTAGAATTTTATTCTTAGGCATTGATTTTAGGAAAGATACAAAAGATTTTAATTTCTCATGTGCAGATATTTTTAATTTCATTGAGGATTTAGAAGTTAATCATGTGAGGTAATGTATAGAGTGGTGGGTGTATATGGAAATTATAAATCGTGGTGGAACTAATATATTAAAGGCTATACAACAAGGTGCTAAAGAAGTTAGTAAGAGAAATGGTATAGCTGATATGCATCTTGTTGATGATAGTACTGTTCAGTCTAAGGTTGAAGAGGCTTTTGGTTCTATACCCAATTCTAGTCATACATCTGGTGGACAGGAAGTTTTTACAAACTATAATTCTGTTGCTAAGGTAAGTTCAAATATAGCTAAAAATGTATCTTTTGAGGATAAATTAGTCTTGAAGTTACAGAAATGTATAGAGACTCTTGCTGATACTGGTGAGTACTATAATGCTGTTGATGCCTTATTCACTTTATATACTATGGATTCTCTGACAGATGGTGTTGTTGATAGTATCACAAGAAGAGATTTAAAAGAGATAAAGAGTATTGTATCTGAGTTTAAAGAGATGGTAGACTCTTTATAAGTTTTGATAGTATGGTATAATATATGTTATTATGTCATATTATTTATAAAGAGGTTATATTATGAATCATAGCACAAAAGAATGTTTGTATCATATTATTAATAGACAAGATGAGATATTAATAATAGATGTGTCTAATTATCTATATAGATATGTTTGGGCATACAGAGATTTAAGTATTGATATTAATGGTAGTAATGTTCAAATAGGGCATATTTATGGGTTTCTTAGATTTGTTACTTCTTTGTATCGTACTTTCAATAACCCATCTATTATATTAGCATTAGATGGGTGTGATTTAAGTCGAAGAGAGATAAATTCTAATTATAAATCTAATAGGGAAAAGTCAAGTGATGTTAAATCATTGATAAAATCTACTACTGATGATATTTTATCAATGCTTAAATTATTGCCTAGTGTTTATAGTTGTTATGATAGTTCTTTTGAGGCAGATGATTGTATAGGTTCTATAGCTAATTCTGTATCGTCTTTGTGTTGTAAGAATAAAATCAATAAGAATGTATACATAATGTCTAATGATAAGGATATGTATCAGTTAGTTAGGGATAATGCATATGCTAAAGTTAATATTATTAGGAAATTAGTTAGTGGTAGATGTTGGAGAGATAAGTCTGAGATTGTTAATGAAGAAGTTGTGAGAGATACTTTTAATGGTGTATCTCCTACAGATTTAGTAAAGTTTCGTTCAATCGTAGGGGATAGCTCTGATAATCTTAAAGGATATTACAGGTTTTTAAAGAGTAAGGCTAGTGATATTGCTACTAATTTTGAGTATAGTTTACAGGATAATAGATTGGTTCAAAAAGATGGTTCGCTAGTTTGTAAAGATATACTTGAAAAGTATTTACCTATTATTAATAGTAATTTTCACATTTTTGAAAGCAATTACAAAATTATGAAAATCAAGGATTTTGATTATGAAATATCACCTATTTCAAGTAATTGTTCATGTGAGGATATTAATAATAGTTTGTCTTTGATTAAATTATATCGTTTGAATGAATTTTTTAATTTTTGTAAATTTATATCACCATATAGGGATATTATAGTTAATTCTTAGTTATGTATTATGTGTATATATTAGAATGTAATGATGGTACATTATATACAGGATATACAAGCAATGTTAAGAATAGAGTCAAACAGCATAACAAAGGTATAGGTGCTAAATATACTAGAGGGAGAGTTCCTTGTCGGTTAGTATATGTTGAAGAATTTCAAACAAAGAGTGGTGCTATGAGCAGGGAATGGTACATAAAACATAAGATTAATAGAGATGGTAAGTTGAAGTTAATATATGATTATAATAATTAAATTTTAGGTATTTATAATGTTTTCACTAAATTATTATAGTCATGGTTAGGTAGTGTGTATGGAGAATTTGGTAGTCTTTTTAGCAAGTATCCCTTTTATTTTGGGGATTTGTGTTGCTGTATTTGCGTATTGTATATTCTGTATGGTTAGTGCTTTATGGAAGCATTTTAAAAAATAGAGTTATATTAAGAGTGTATAAATATTTTATATTTATACACTCTTTTTTTATGTAAAAATTTAGGTAGATATGTTAAAATTTATTATGTGTAGGTATATGTTTAGATAGTGAGGAGATTGATATGTTAGAATTATCAAATATCGTTTATGTTGCTCACCCTTATAGTGGTTTACAGAAAAATTATGATAAAGTGTCAGTTATTATGAGTACGTTATGTAATAAATTCCCTAATATTACATTTATCTCACCTATTCATGCTTATGGGTTTATGTATGAGAGTGTAGATTATAATAAGGGAATAGAAATGTGTTTTAAGTTGTTGGAGTTATGTGATACTGTACTATTATGTGGTGAGTGGGTTGATTCAAAGGGGTGTTGTATGGAGAAACAGTATGCAGAGTTACATGGTAAGAAAGTAGAGGTTCTATAGATGGGTATTTCTGATATTATAGAGAGTCTTGATAGTAAAGCAGATTTAGAGAGTAGGAATATTAGATTTGTTAAGAAAGGTCAGTATAAAGAAGTATCTGATGGGTATCATACAATAGGTGACTTATATGAACATAGGACATATCTTTTTGCTATGATTTGTAAGTTGTATGTGCCTACAGTATATGTGTGGAAAACTAAAAAACATGAAGATGGTACAATGTATGATGATATGTTTTTAGTTGGTATTGATTTACCTGAAGGTCAAATATCATATCATATCAATAATAGGTACTGGGATTTATTTGATGGTGTTGAAGAAATACCTAATGCACCTGAGTTTGATGGTTATACATCTGATGATGTTATCAATCGTATAGGGAGGTATATTAAGAATGGCTAAATTTGATGATATATTCAAATCTATGTGTGATGATATTTTGAGTAATGGTACTATTTCTGATGGTGAGGAAGTCAGACCTAAGTGGGAGGATGGGTCAGATGCTCACACTATTAAGAAGTTCGCAGTTGTTAATAGATATGATGTTGGTAAGGAGTTTCCGATACCAACTCAAAGACCTGTAGCTTATAAGTCATGTGTGGAAGAGATGTTGTGGATATGGCAAAAACATTCTAACAATGTGAAAGATTTAAACACTCGGATATGGGATAGCTGGGCAGATAGTGATGGTACTATAGGTACTGCATATGGGTATCAGATAGGTAAGTTATCTACATATAGGATACATTCAGATGATATTGTGAGTGATATTAGTGATGTATTTGAGGATTTGTTTTATGATGGGGAATATAATTGTTTTTATAATAATGGTGGAAGTCATTATATTTCTTATGAATGTATTGAAGATAATGTATATGATGTTAAGATGAATCAGATTGATAAGGTGCTATTTGATTTAGTTCATACACCTTTCTCACGTAGGATTATTGCTCATATGTATAATTTTGATGAGTTAAGTACAATGAATTTATATCCTTGTGCATATTCTTGTACATTTAATGTTACTTTAGATGATAAAGGTAATAAGGTGTTAAATCTTCTATTAAATCAGAGGAGTCAGGATATTCTAGCTGCTAATGCTTGGAATGTAGTACAGTATTCAGTATTATTACATATGGTGGCTCGTCATGTTAATATGAGGGTTGGTGAATTAGTTCATGTGATTGCTGATGCTCATATTTATGACAGGCACATTCCTATTATAAAAGAGTTAATTAGTAGGGAGACATATAAAGTACCAGAGTTTATTCTTAATAAAGATAAGAGTAACTTCTATGATTTTACTGTTGATGATGTGTCATTTAAAGATTATAAACATGGTGAACAGATTAAAAATATACCTATTGCAGTTTAGTTATTTTAGGAGAGGTTGTGTTAAAATGAAAAAGGCATTACGTGTAATATTGTTACTGATATTACTTAATTCAAGTATTGCAAGATTGATTAATATATTCAAATGCTATATGAAGTGTTATAGAGAGGTTTGTTATGAAAGATAAAAAAGCTATTAAGAAGATTATGAATATTATAGAGAAAGTAGCAGTACATGATAATGATTGTGTATCATATTTTGATATGGATGATTTTAAAGTACAGAAGAGAATGAAGAGGAAGGAGATTGTACAGACTATTGATAGTGTGATAGATGTTCTTAATGATGATACAGATACATACACAAAAGAGGATGCACTAGATTTACTTGTTAAGATAAGAAATAATACACTATAATATAGTTATTATAAGGTAATAAATAGGTACACTATATTGTATGATTATATGAGAGTATGATTGTATCATATAGGATAGATATAGTGTATCTTCATAATCACATACTAATAATAAAGATATAACTAATATACATACTATAACTAATATAATAATTACTATATAACATATTAATAATAAAGATATACATAATACACTAGATACTAATAAATAAATTTCTTCTAACGAAGAAAAGTATTTATTTACTATGTGGAGGTAGTATAGAGATATTAGTAAAACTAATATAGTAAAACTAATATAGTAAAACTAATATAGTATATTAATAAAAAGTATAAAAAATAGGATATAGGGATAATACTAACTGTATTTTATTAAGTGTAAGAAATAAACAAGAAGTGAGTATTCAAGAGAGATATAATAGAGGTTCTATATACTGTATTATACTAAAGAAGAGATATAGAGAAATATTATAAGTTCTATGTATTATAATATTCATAAATAGGGACATAGGTGAATAAAGAGAGGGATAATTAGGTTCTATATACTAATTAGGTTCTAAAAGAAGAGATATAGGGAATATAAAAATAGTGAATATAAAATAAAATAAGGGATATAAAATAGGAGGATATAGAGGATATGAAGAAGATACCAATCAATGAGGAAAAGTTAGAGATATATAGGAAATTAGAGGAGACTGATTTGTATGATGGGTTGAGAGTAGGGATGATACGGAAATTGTTAGTAGGATTAGGAATTAGGGTGAGTGGTAGTACTGTAGCACATAGTGATGATTTACGAGTATTGTTAAAGAATACAGTAAAGAGAGTGTTGTATCGAGAAGAGTTATTGAAGTTAGGGATAGATGGTAGGAGAGTCAATAAAGAGGTTGATGAGAGGGTTCACAGGGACAGGTCATAGTAGTCATAGTGGTGTTAGTGGTGTTAGTGGTGTTAGTGGTGTTAGTGGTACAAGATATATTCAAGTTAGTATAACTTAACAAAACTTTACAATATCATAGAGATATAGTATAATAAAGATATGAAAGAGTATAAACATCAAAGGAGATATTTCTATGAAGGAAGCAATTACGATGTCAATACATAGTAAGCATAATAAGAGTCGAGTTAGTATGTATCATAGTGATAAGTATAATATCTATAAGTATAGCTCTACTAAAAAAGATGATGCTGTAGAAGTTGATGCTAGGCTGTATCGAGATTTGAGTGTTGAGTTTGGATTGATACGAGTTATGTTAAGTATGATACGTAACACAAAATCGCTGATATTTACTACTATAGATGGTGTATCACAGTCTAAGAAGATAACAGGCAATGCCAGTATTGAGGGATATTATAGTGGTATCGAGATGTGTATTGTACAAGAAGAGTACTATGTTAATTGTGTGTATTATTATGATTCTGTGTTACGTGTGGATGTATCTATTGATAATAGTGGTCAGTTTAAGACTCGTACAGATACATCGTATGAGTTTCTATTGAAGTATATGAGGGGTTTATTACAGGCTGTAGTAGAGATAGTAGTGCATGAGTATTTACAGTTAGGGATACGATATAGTACTATTCAGAGTCAACTGTATCCAGAGGTTATGTCAGTACTTAGATTACAATGTAGCATTATCAAAGAGACTGTGCCATATGATATGTTAGGTAAGAGTGGTTTTGATACAAGTGGTAGTAACACTTGTAGTCATACAGGTGTTGAAGGGATAGTGTCTATAGGTGTTGTTACTCAAAGTTTGAAGCTTGTGAATATGGTACAAAGAAGTCGATATGATACTAAGTTCGATAGTATCAGTAATAGTTTGGAGGCTATCACTGTAGAGACACAAGTCTTTTATAAGGTACTGTGTACTGCTAAGAAGTTATTAGAGTCTATACATTCTTTTATGAGTCGAGAAGGTCGATATGTGAGGGGTGTGTACGGGGTATGGGGTAATGGGGTAGGTACTCCATGTTGTATACTACATGAACAGTTGTTAGAGAATAATGATATGTTGGTGTTCATTAATACTGGTGGTATGTATTATGATTATCTTGATGTAGTCGATACTGATACTACTATACGTGTACCAGTAGAGTTATTTCAAAAGAGAGTGATGTTAAATACAGCTATCAATTTACAGTCTATCAAAGATACTATTCATGGGTATTTAGAGACTGTGTTAGATGCTATGTATAACAAATAATAGTGGGAGGAGTTTCTATGAAAGAAAAGGTTATCATTCAAGGTGGTCATGGTGGTACACCTTTAGAGATAGAGTACGATATTAGGTTTACCATTACTAGAAGTGTGTTTCAAGTTATTATAGGTGCTAAGTTCTATGATGCTAGACAGTATTTAGAGAAATTGATGGTTGGATTTAAACTCTGTCATCTAATGAGTGTGGGTGTTGACTTATATCGTGCAGGTATGTATAACTTGTTTGTTAATGGTGATATGTATCAACGATATACAAGGTTAAGTTGTTATCATGATTATATTATACACATATATCGTTGGTTTGATGGGAGAGAGTGTGAGTATGTTTTAAATGTCTTTATTGAGTTTAGAAGTGCAGCATTACAGGAATCGTTTAACAACTTCATAAGTGTTGTTAAAAAGCCTGAATATGTTTCTCAATATCAAAGTGATGTTATGCTTATTAAATCATTGTATATATCTGTCATTAAAGATGTGTATGATTGGTTATCCTTTGTTGCCTTAGGTATGAGTCTAAATCTAGATGATGTTGACAAGGTTAATGGTATTAGAAGTTCGATGTATTCTTTGTGTAAGACTATGTTAGTGTACAAGTTGTTTTTAACTTTACAGGATATGAAGTGTTATGTAGATACTAATAAGTATGTGGTTGTGTCAATACAAGATACTGATGTATTACCTAAAGATAGTAGTAATATGGACATTTTGTATGTATTAAGTATTATGAGTTATTGTCAAGATGCTATCAATCGGGCTGTTAATCAATGTGTAGGTACTGTAGATTGTATGACCACTGTATCTTTTGACACTCTCTATAAGAAACATGAATGGTGTATTCCTTATGAGGGGATAGAGTGTCCTGTTAAGTTATTTATGCGTAGGGTTATGTTGAATGATTGTATAGATGTGAGTGATTTTTACAATAGGGTTCATTCCTATTGGTGTGGTTTGGATAGGTTCAATTATTGAGGTTGGTAGGATGACTGAGTTTCTCATAACAATCACTAAAGAGGAGAATAAGATACTATTTTCTTTTAAGGATTATTTTGTGTATTTACCATGTACAAGTGTTAGGTGGTTTGAAGTTGATTTGTCTGTGTATGTGGATATCTTGTTTCAATATCGTGGCGATACTACATTTATGATTGAACGAAGTGGGTATACTTTTAAATTCGATATGCATGGTGGTGTTAGACGAGATGATGGGTATATTAAGATTACCATATTGTCTTATATACCAGAGAATGATACTCGGTTATATGATGCATCATATGGTGATATCAATCAAAGTTGTAGGGTGATTAATGATGTTTTGTCTAGTGAGGATACAGTCAACCATATGTTGAGTGTGATTGTTGGACATGAGGTGTCATTACAACATACAATTACGAGAGGGGCATTATCACATATTACATTACATATATTTTGTGATGTAAAGTTACTAGAAGGGTATGCTTATTTTATATGTCGAGAGAATGAGAAGTTTGACATAGTTACGATGGTTTCTACGTGTCATAGGTTACGTAACAATAGTATTAAACAATTAAATGCATTACCTGGGATAGTTGGTCGAGAGTGTCAATATTTCACTCTTAATACTAAGCCTATGTGTGATATTGATGCTAGTTTGGTTGTGAGTACAGTAGGTGTTATGTTAAATAAGGGATACACTATATCTACAGATAAGGTTGTACAGCATATGTATAGTGGTAAAGCATTTATCTATTAGTATTTATTTATTCTTATTTACCCTTATTTACTTTATTTACGTTGTATTGCGACTTTAGAAGGTTAATGTATAAATTAATGTACAGTCATTAAAAGTGGCACACAAGTTGATATAAGCGTTTTTATAAGGTGTTTTGTGAGTTATTATATTGTGTAGAGGTTTTGGTTTATGGTTAATATGATTATGTGTTTAGATGCGTGTAATGGGTTAGGTAAGGATAATGATTTGTTGTATAGATTACCTAGTGATATGAGGATGTTTAGACAGAGGACATTAGGTATGATTATTATCATGGGACGTAAGACTTTTGAAAGTTTACCTAAAGTATTACCACATCGTGAGCATTGGGTAATTACGAATCAAGAGGGATATGGTGATAGTGTACCTAAAGGTGTTAGGGTGTTTCATTCAAAAGAAGAGGTATTACAGGAATTAGGGGATAGACGAGCATTTGTAATAGGTGGTAGTTCTATTTATCATATGTTCTTAGATGTGTGTACTAGTATGTATGTAACACGTGTCAATGATGCTCGTAAGGCAGATACTGTATTTGATTTTGATGAGTCGCAGTTTAGTCATAGTCAGATTGGTATGGGGTTAAAAGAGAGGGATGAGGTAAGTGGTAAATGGGTAAACTACACATTTGATATGTATACAAGGAAAAAATTAAAATAGTACTTTACAAAACATTACAACTTATAGTATGATGTATGTATAAAATGTAGTGGTTTTAAAAAGGAGATTTCACTATGAATAAGAAAACAATTTTAACAACTTTGATTATTTCGTCTATGGCAATGAGTGTAGGTGCTGTAGATAATAGTGTTGGCACAGGTAGTGGTATTGCTTATGGTACTGGTAGTAATGCACCTAAAGTAGAGAATATTGCTATTGGCAACAATGCCTCTGTCAGTTATTCCAATGGTAATAGTCTTGCTACAGGTGATATTGTAGTTGGTAAAGATGCTAATATTAATAATTATGCTAGTCAAGGTGGTAGTGTAGCTATTGGTAAGCATGCTCATGTAGAAAATATGGCTGGTGGGCAGGAGGCTAGTTTTGCTTTTGGGCAAACTTCATATAGTGGTGGTATGTTTTCATCATCACGTATTCCAGCAGACCCGACAAAGGTAGTAGGTAGTGTGGTTGTTGGTGATAATACGTTTGCTCGTACTGGTTCTACTATGGTTGGTTCACATAATTATAATGGTGAGTTAGGTGATACTACAGTTGATACTGCTATTACTCGTAAAGATAATTTAGGTGTGTATACTACTACTGTTGGTGCTAATAGTTTTAGTAATGGTGCTTTTATTACTAATACTGGTACATATAACATTGTTTCTAGTGATTATAAAGGTGGTCGCTCAGATGATATGTTTGGTATCTCTGTTAAGAATATGGGTGCTACTGTAAATGGTTCATTCAACAGTATTGAGTCTAAGACTGCTGATGGGTATGGTGCAGGTATTGCTAATACTGTAACAGGTGTTGCTAATCGTACTTTTAATACAAATGGTACATTAGTTTATGGGGCTGGTAACGTGGTGACTAATTCGATTGGCTCATTGAGTGGATTCCCTACAAGTGGTGGTAATTCTGCTAAGGATTTTTCTAATAGATTACGTGATGGTGTGCGTAGTTCTCATGGTGCTGGTGCCACTATGGTTTTTGGTGGTGGTAATGTTGCTGATTACACAAAACGAACCTCTATTATTGGGGTTAATAATGTAGTAGCTGGTGATAATACACATAGTAGTGAGGATAATTTTGTAGTTGGTTATCAAAATACTGGTGTTAATATGAATGGTACTACTGTTATTGGTTATAATCGTTCTGTGGCTAATACTAATAATACTGTAATAATTGGTAATGTTGTAGATAGTACTGGTTCTATTACTGCAAGTAATGCTGTAGCTATTGGTACTGATACTAATGTTTTATTCAATGGTGGTGTGGCTTTAGGTTCTAAATCATATTCTAATCGTAGTGCTAATGAAAATGGTGGGTATGATGTAGTTACTAAGATGTCATCTAGTGATACATCAAGTGTATGGAAACCTACAGATAGTGCTGTTTCAGTAGGTAATGGTGTTGATGTAACTCGCAGAATTACATCTGTTGCCGCTGGTTTAGAAGATACTGATGCTGTCAATGTAGCACAGTTAAAGCGTGTTGTTGATATTGTTGGTGATAACTCATTACAAGAATCAAAATCCTATACTGATAAAGAAGTAGGTAAAGTAGGGGCATCATCTAATGCATTAGCTGGGTTAAAATTCTTAGACTATAACCCTAATGATAAATGGTCTTTTGCTACAAGTTTTGGTCATTATAAAGGCTCTAGTGCTTTAGCTTTTGGGGTTTCTTATCAACCTAATGAGAATGTTATGGTGCATAGTGGTATTGTATTAGATGGTAAATCATCTTATAATATTGGTGCTAGTTTTAAAGTTGGTAAGGGTGGCAATAAGATTGTAGATACAAATGCCTATGATATGATTAAAAAACTACAGGAAGATAATGAACAGTTGAGAAAAGAGTTAGAAGATATTAAGTCTATGTTAAATAATAAGTAGTTGATTATTATGTTGGTGGGGTATATACTTTTTTATATCTCACCAATATTTTTGTATGAGGGGATTTTGATTATGCATTATACAACTTTTGCTAGTACTTGTGATAATTTAGGTGTTGTTGCACACATTACGGATTTTAACGATAAATCAGATGTTATCGAACAGATTAATCATTATAGATGGGATTCTCAAATTATTAAAGAGAGTGATGAAGAGGTTGTAGCACTCATATATTTGAGAGTTGGCATCGGTAAAAATTTCCTGTCAATCTCTAAAAAACTTGGATGTATGGTACAGGTTAATCCTTATAGTGTGGTGTATGGGTTAGGTGCAGTTACAACATACAAAGATGGAAATATCATTAATTATTATGATGATGTTGATGAAAGATATGAGTGGTGGCTCACATGGGGTGATAAGGATACACTTATGGGGTTTGGGTTTATTGACTTAGATGAAGGTGATAGTCCTTTTGCTTTAATGGATAATGAGTTAATTGGTTATGAGTTTACAGATGAAGAAGTAGAGTTATTTACTGATAGACTTAATAGTGGATATAATTGTGGTTTTTAGGTTTGAGGTGTTATTAAATTGGATATCAATGTTACAGTAAGTAAGTCTGTATTTAAAGCAGGTGTAGTTTTAAAATGTCTTTGGATGTGTGTAAAATCTTTACCTAAAAGTGGATACTATGGGTGGATACAATGTATGTCAGAGTATTTGTGTTATAATGGTTTAATAAGTGGTAAAGATATGCTTTCTATTATCGATGATTGTCATCAACGAGGAAAATTAAATTATTATGAGTATAAAGATTTACGTAGATTAGTTATTGATAAATATTTGTAGGTGCGATATGTATATATTTTGTAGATTTACTAATACTGAAGGAATAGAAAATTTTAATAAGGTTAATGCTGATAGAGGTATTTATATTCATTCAGATATGGTTGAATATAATTTAGATACAGGTGCTTATAGATGTAAGAATCTAAATTCCTATAATACTGCTGACCCTTCATCTGATGAGAGGTATGATTATTGGATAGGTATGCCTAGATTTGTTAATAATAAAGTAAAGTATGTTGCAACTATAAAATTTACAACAAAAAATTTAGGGATTGAAGATATTGAAAAGATATTTTCTCAGAAAATATCTCCTAAGACTAAGAGCCTTAAATATCCTAAACAAGATGTTTTTGCAAATCGTTGTTTGAGAGTTATTGGTGGTGATAACCCAAGTTATCCGGTATATGTTGTTTCAAAAGGCAGGTATGAAAAGACTTTAGCAAAGACTGTTAGAGCTTTAAATAGGATGAATGTTCCTCATTATGTTGTTGAGCCTGATGAAGTTGGTTTGTATAGAGAATCATTCAATACTCTCGGATATACCTATAGTACTATACTTGAACTAGATATGTCTTATAAGGATAATTATGATACTCTTGACGATAGAGGTAATACTATTGGTAAAGGTCCTGGTGGTGCTAGAAACTTTTGCTGGGATGATTCTATTAAGAGGGGTTTTTCACATCACTGGGTTTTAGATGATAATATTGAGTGGTTTAGGTATTTTACAGATAATTTTCAAAGGAAAATTCTTAGTGGTGTTTGTTTTAAAGCAGCTGAAGATTTTATTACTAGATTTAAGAACGTAGCAATGGGTTCTCTTAATTACTCTATGTTTTTAGATGCTAGAGATACTGCATATCCATATATAAAAAATACTAGAATGTATTCTATTATTTTAGTGAGGAATGATATACCTTATAGGTGGAGAGGTAGGTATAATGAAGATACTATAATATCCTTGGATTGTTTGTCAGATGGTTGGTGTACTATTCAGATGTGTGCTTTTACTGCTGACAAGTTAGCTACACAACGTATAGGTGGTGGCAACTCTGATATGTTTTATTTCAAAGAGGGTACCGATAATAAATCTCAAATGTTAGTTGATGTTTATCCTCAATATGCTCAAAAGGTTTTTAAGTTTAATAGAATACATCATTATGTTGATTATAGTATCTTTAATGGTAGGCTTGAATATAAAGATGATTTTGATATATCTAAGTTATCTAAGGTTGATAATTATGGTATGAAGATGGTAAAAATACCTAAAGAGTGGGATTACACTGAAAAAGATTCAAGGGAATACATAGAATCTCATATTGATGAGTGTGAAGTTGTTGATATGTTTAAAGGATTTAGTGTTTGATTTGTTTACATAACTTTACAATTTAATATATAGTGTGTTATAATAACCATGTAAATATTACATGGTTATTTTTTATGTGAGGTGCTATTATGTCAGATTCTAGATATGGTTTTTACAAAATACCTTGTTTTGTTGATGATAACGATACAATACTTATGTCATTTGTTAAAGTAAAATATACTAAAGATGAAAATACGTATTTAGTATTAAAGAAGGATACTTTATATGAGGAGTTGTTGTTTGAGTTATCAGATTCATATGATGTCTTAGAAATTTCAGAGATTGAGTATTATGGTAATTTAGATAAAGAATTTAAATTAAAGGTTTCTAATTATTTCGGTTCTGCATCATCAACATATATTTCTATTGGTAGTGTACATAGAAGGTTAATTGGTAAATCTTTTGATGTTACCTTTAATAGTGGGTATCACAGTATATACTTTGAATTTTTAGATTATAATAATGTTAAAATTCATTATCGTAAATTACATTTAGATGTTAATTATGGAGATACTGAGATAGGTTTGGATGATTTAGAAATTATTTTAAGAGCCATTAGATTGTTTAATATGGGCATACGTAAAGAAGTTTCTAGTGATAGTATTAGAAGAGCTTTTCATAATGAGGGATAAAATGATTCATTATAAGAATGGTAATGCAGATATAACATTATACGATGATGGTACTAGGATTATTGAGACTGATGATAATATTCTTAGATTAGATACGCCTCTTAACATTGATATAAGGGTATCTAAAAGATGTCCTTATGGGTATAATGCTGATAAAGGCGTAAGTATTTGTAGTTTTTGTCATGAGTCAGCTACTGTAGATGGTGATGTGTGTGATTATGGTAAATTGTTAAATGTTATCATGGTTGCTGATTTACCTAAAGGTACTGAGTTGGCAATAGGTGCAAATCAAATATCTGATGATTTTATAGAGTTTGTTAAGGATTTGTATAATCTAGGTTTTATAGTTAATATAACTGTTAATGAGAGATATCTCATGGATGGTGGAGATAAACATCTTAAAAAGATTATGCAGTATATCAAGGGGCTAGGTATTAGTTTTCGTACCCTATGTGGTAGTATGAGTTTACCTGAATGGGTATCAGACTATAGTAATACTGTTGTTCATGTGATATGTGGTATTGATAGTTTTAAAGATGTGTGTAAGTTGCATAAAAAATATCGTAAAGTACTTGTTCTAGGTGAGAAAGATTTTGGGTTTAATGCTAATAAAGTAGACCTAACTTCCAATTCTCATATTGAATGGGATACACATATTATGAAGTTGACTAAGTTATTTGAAATAGTTTCTTTTGATAATTTAGCTTTAGAGCAGTTACACATTAAAGATAAAATCTCTAAAGAAGAGTATCAGACCTTTTATCAAGGAGAGCATTCGATGTATATTAATGCCGTTGATGAGTATTTCGCTCCCAGCAGTAGAACAATGGATGTTATTAAGAAGTTTGATGAGATTAGTTTACGTGAATATTTTAAAATGAAGGAGAACATGATATGCGATTAGTTAGAAATGGTGTATTTGAGACAAATAGTTCTTCTGCCCATTCTTTGGCTTATAAGAATACAGTCTTGCGTGATTATAATTATAAACCAAGCAAAGATTTGTGTTTATCTATTAAGGAATTGAGGTTAACAGATAAACCAAAGGAATATGAAAAGTATTCATATATGCCGTTATATTTTGATGAGTATGGGTGGGGGTTCAATGTATTGACTTCCCCAGCAGAAAAGCTAAGTTATTTAATGTCATCTGTTTATCAGTATAAAACTTGGGGAACTGTTAAAGAAGACCAATTTTTCAAACAAGTGATTCAATGGTTAAGTGAATTGGATATTGTGGTAAATTTGCCAGAAGAATATGGTGAATCTTCTGAAGTTGGTGCCCATATTGACCATCAATCTTTAAATGTCGTAAATAAAGAGATGTTTCAAATCAAAGAAGATTTGTTGACTTATTTGTTTAACAATGACATTGTAATTTATATTGAAAATGATAATTCCGACAATATGCAAAATTGGGTTGATACATCAAAAGAAGAGACTGATTATCGTCAAGCAGTGTATTGGTGTGTTTCTCAATATGAATGTGTAAGACGAAAATCTTGGGATGATGGTGTGTATTTGATTTATGATGTTGTAGAGGATGGCGAAAATAATTATAGATTGGATTATTTACTGGTAGACAACAAAATTAAAACCAATTATAAACCGACTGAAGATGATAAAAATGCAAATGATTGGACAGTTGCTTTGGAGGTATCTAGATATGAAATTAATTCGTAATGGTGTGTTTGAGACTAACTCTAGTTCCGCACACTCTTTAGCTTATAAGAATGAGGTTGTTTTACGTGGTGGTTATGAGTCTAATGAAATTGCAGATTTTAAAGATGATACATATAGACTAACTGAGATACCTGAAAAGTATAAGAATTATGTGTTACACCCTAGATTTGATGAGTATGGGTGGGGATATGATGTATTAGATACACCTGATGAAAAATTAAGTTATATTTTAACTAATGAGTATGAGGGTGTAACTTCTTTGCAGAAGGTGTATAATGGTAAGTTCTTTGTAACTATTGTTAAGTGGTTGCAAGAGTTTGGTATAAATGTTAGTTTTAAAGGTTTACAGTTAGATGAGTGGGGATATGCTGATGGGTATATTGACCATGAGAGTAAATTTGTAATTCCGAAGGATATTTTTAAAGATAAAGAGGATTTAATCACTTATTTGTTCAATGATGATATTGTTGTGTATATTGAGAATGATAATGAAGAATGTATGCAGTGGCTAAAGAAGAGTAATAAAAAGTGATTACATATGAGAGGTTAATTTTATGAAAGCGTTAGTGTTGTTGCGAGGTTGTCCTGGAAGTGGTAAATCAACTCTTGTCGATGATTTAGGATTGGGACAATATACATTGTGTCCAGATAAACTTAGATTAATGTATGGTTCTACAGTAATGTTGGAAGATGGTACTTTTGGTATTAATCAGTCTTGTAATAAAGAAGTTTTTGATACATTTTATAAGATGTTGGAGTATAGAATGAGTAAAGGTGAGTTTACTGTCATTGATGCTACACATTGCTCGTCTGTAAAAACTGTACAGAAACAAATTTCAGAGTATAGGAAATTAGCTAAGAGGTATAATTATAGAATTTATCAGCATGATATGACTATGGATTTATTAAAGATTCATGAGCAAAATGAACTACGTAAGGGCACTTATTCTTTTGTGCCGTATCATATTGTTGATAAGATGTATGATGTAATGAAAAGTATGGATACATTACATAGAGAGATTAAGAAGATAGATTTACAAGATTTTATCAATTCGTACAATACAGATACTATATGTAACCATACCAAATATGATAAAGTAAAAGTAATAGGTGATATTCATTCATGTAATAGTGTTCTTAAAGATGTCTTGGAAGATTTTAACAATGATACATTATATGTGTTTGTTGGTGATTATTTTGATAGAGGGATTGAGCATTATGATACTCTGAGAACTATACAAGAATTATCTGAACATAAGAATGTTGTATTATTAGAAGGTAATCATGAGTCGCATTGGATTCGATATGCACATGATGAAGTAGGGGAAGCTTTAGGGTACAAGAGATTCGTCAATACAACATTAAAGGATTGGATAACTCATTATGATAGTGAAAAGATATTAAAGAAAGAATTGCGTATATTATACCGAAAACTCAATTCAGCCTATTTCTTTAGTTGTGGTGATAAAAAGTATATGGTAACTCATGCAGGGTTGACTAACTTTATTGACAATGCTTTAACTGTATCATCTGAGCAGTGTATTAAAGGTGTTGGTGGGTATGATTTTGAGGTTTCACTAGAATATAATAAGAATCATGATAATGATGGATATATTCAAGTTTTTGGTCATAGAGGTGTAGTTTCTGCAAAAGATTGTAGTTATTCCTTAGAGGGTAAAGTTGAGTTTGGTGGATATTTAAGAGTTTTAGACATTAATACTGATGGTGCAGTTGTATTTAATTATGAGAATGTAGTGTACAATAAGAATTATATGGAAGATGAATATAAGCTATTAAAAACAATAGGAAAAAATTCTATTGAGACTGATTCATTTGAAGTTAATATTATAGCCAATTCTAAACTTGTTAGAGTTAATAAGTGTAAGCCTGATATGATTAGCCTTAATTTTACAGACGATGCATTCCGTGATTGTTTGTGGAATAATATTACTATTAAGGCTAGAGGGTTGTTTGTACATGAAAAAACTGGTGAAGTAAAGGCACGTTCTTACGATAAATTTTTCAATCTTGGACAAATGGTGGATGAGGAAGAAGAGTTAGATTCTCTAAAATTCCCTATTAGGGTTGCTAAAAAAGAAAATGGATTTTTAGGGATTATTTCATGGGACTTTGATAATAATTGCTTTATTGTTACAAGTAAAGCAACAACAGATTCAGAGTATGCTGGGTATGTTAAAGAAAATTTTGAGATGATTGACTATAACATTCGATATGCTTTACGGGATATTTTAATTAAGTATAAATGTTCAGCAGTCTTTGAAGTTGTTCACCCTAAAGATGTACATATTGTTGATTATGGCAAAAAGCATAAAATGTTCTTATTAGATTTTGTACCAAATAAACTGCATTTAGATAATGGAATTAATATTGATTATGAATTTTCAGAAAGGTGCAGAAAAGAGTTTAGCAAAATATATGAAGAGAATCCTATGTATGCCTTTGATGATGTATTTAGTGTTGTATGGTCTGCCATTATTAATGATAGAGATGCATTAGACTCATACATTAGTAAGGCACATGATTCTGAATTTGAGGGGTATGTGCTAACAGATGCTAGAGGATATATGACTAAAATAAAGTCTAATTCGTATTTAGAGTGGAAATATTGTAGGACGTTGTTAAGTCATTATATTAAAGGGTGGGATATTGATACTACTTCTTTAAATGATTTTGAGAAGAGTTTCTACAAGTTTTTATGTAGCCAATTTATTGATGATTTGAAAGATAAGAATATCATAGAGATTAGAGAAATGTATAATTCTTATATTGGTGAGGTTGGTAACAATGACTAAATACTTGATTAATATGAATGTGCCTTTGGATACTAATCATCAAAATGCAAATATTAAAGCTAACATTTTGTCTGATGATGAGATGAGAGAGTTAGGATTTACTGATTTTGCTAAAGATACATGGTACTTTAGCAGAAGAGTTGGAGGTGAGAATAGTGATATTAGTCTAAACATCACTATTTTTAAGCGTACTGGTAATATTAGAATAGATGTTTTAGATGAGATGTTTCTACAGCCATATGATTTTCAGATGTATATAGGTAAAAATGAGATTGCTAATAGGGTATATGATGATGTTCAGTCTTATATGAAGTATTTTATGGATAAAGGTGTTATTAGTGGATATACTTTAGGTGATTATATTTAATGTGAGTTGGGTTGGAATAATATGAGTAATCTTAGTAACCTTTCTGAAATTTATGGTAAGTTAGATTGTATGGTAGATGAATGTATTACACCTCTAAAAGTTTTATTTCATTTTAGAGGTGATTCATATTATCATCATGATACTGGTATTGTTGAGGTAATAATGAAGGACACATTACTATTTAAAGATAGTAGTTTTGAGCATTTGTTGGTATACTTAGATTTATTACATATCTTTTTATATGGTAGAATCAATCTTTTTCAATTTTTTGTATGTTATTTTGATAAGTTTGATGGTGTTACAATGAGTACACTCATTGATGATGTTAAAAGAGTTGTAGATTTTAGGAAAGAAAAAGGATATTATACAAGTAAAGATGATGTTTGTTTTAATAGTTTAAAACAATATTTTAGTTGTGTAGAGTCTTTTCTGTCTGATATTGAGGAATTATAGTTTATGTATAATAAATTTTATAAAATACAAGGGATAGTAGAGTTGTTATCTACTTATTTAGACTATGCACATCCATGTATGCAGAAGTTATTTATGTTAGGTAATAATTCTGTTAAGTATGATAAGTGTAGTGGGAAAGCTACTATTGATATTGGTGATGAGACATACTTAATTACTGATAAATCATTACTACCATACATATTATATGATTATTACGTATCTAATTATGATAATGTATTTGATGACTCATTAGATTTTTACCACACTTTTTTATCTGTATGTGGTATTTCATTTAAAGATATGGTGTCAAATCTTAGTAGTATTGTTGATTTTAGGAGTAACTTTGGGTATAAAACAGAGGATTCAGATATTGAGTTTCTAAAGGAATATTTCTCATTTATTCATAAGCAATTATGTGAATTAGATAGTTTGTAGGGATTGTATGAAAATATATTTTACCAGTGATTTACATTTAGGTCATGAGAATATAATACGTTTTACTAATAGACCTTTTGGTAGTGTAGAAGAGATGAATGATAGAATTATACAGAATTATAACTCTATCATTCATAAAAATGATTTAGTGTATATTTTAGGTGATTTAACATATAAGATTTCTGTTAAAGAGTCTAATAATTTAATACAACAATTAAAAGGTCATAAGGTTCTAATTCGTGGTAACCATGACTTAAAATATGATAGTAGTTTGTTTGATGATATTCTTGATTATAAAGAGTTTAACTATAATAAAGTAAAGTATGTTCTTATGCATTATCCTTTGATGGAGTGGAACGATAGTTATAAGAAAAAGAGTATTCATTTGCATGGACACATTCATTCTAGTAGTGAGTATAATCATAAAAACCTAGAGAATGGTATTATGAGGTATGATGTTGGTGTAGATGCTAATGATTATTATCCTGTGTCGTTGGAGTATATTGAGAATTATTTTAAGAATAGATAGGTGGTGTCATATTAGTAATGAGTTTTGATGATATTAAATTTAATAGTGAGTATTCACCACATGATATACAAAAAATTACTAAAGGTTTTGTAGATATGGTTAAATATTTAAAAAATAATGAGAGTTACTTTAGTTCAGTTGTAAATGAGTGTGATAAGGCTTTGGGCGATTTATACCATTATTGTGAATTACATTACCCTACTGATAGGAGTGGTAAGACAAAGGTAGTACAAGGTATTAGAGATATATCCATCACAAGGAGAAAGGCTAAAGATATGTTAGAACTCACAGATTCTATTATAAAGTTAGATACTCCTATAATTAATGATGTGTATAAAATGTCAAATAGTGTAACTAAGAGCTATATTAAGTTATTCTTAAAAGAAAGAGTATATGTTCCTCGTGTGTTAAATGAATTATTTGATGATGGGGATGAGGAGTAGTATGTGTAATGGATAGTTCTAATTTCGATGAATTAAGACATAAGATAGAAGAGTGTTTTAATAGGTATAGTGTTAAGTATGTATGGTTATATATGAAAAATAAAGAAGATGTTGATAGTTTATACACTGAATTAGTTAATGAGTTGTATGATGTTGTTAGTGAAGAGAAGAGTAAGATTGACGGGTAATTTTATGTGAGTTACTATTTACATATGTTTGAGTATGTGGTATATTGTATATGTAGCTTGTGAGTTGTTATGTAATAAGCACTCTCACATATAAAGTTTTTATAATTTCCTCCCTTTGATAAATGAAATATAAAAATGACATAATTCTTGCAAGTTACACTATGAATTTTTTTCATAGATTTCTCTCCTATAAAAGACCTACGATTCTGTAGGTCTTTTTTATTATATTGATTGAGGTTGTGTATGAGTGGTATTGTATTAGAAGACAGGTACAAATCTTTTAATGGTATAACCTTAGGTAAAGACCAAGTAGACTGTGTAGAGTTTATGCTGTCTAGACAAGGGTGTATACTGGGAGCCCAGTGTGGTATTGGTAAAACATTAATTACATCTGTTGCCAATAAGGTTTTGATTGATATGTACGATACTGTTGTTTCTATTATCGTTTGTCCTGTTAAGGCTTTAAAGGCTTTCAGAAGAGAGTTGTTTGATAAATTATTATTAAGCCCTGATACTGTTGGTATCATTTCTACTGAAAGTGTAGATTATAATTTAGATACTAATAGATTTATTGTGTGTACTGATACACAGTTGGATAAACTTGATAGGGTTACTGCTGAGTTAAAGTCAAGAAATGTACCTATGATTCTTAATGTTGACGAAGCACATAAATTGCAGGATAAGAAGAGTAAATATTACCAAGTTATGTCTAGTATTCGGTCAAGGTGTTCTATTGTTTGGTTAATGACAGCAACGCCTATACTCAATTCATTAGACTCTTTGTATAATATCGTTAATTTTTCTTCTCCTACATTTTTAGGGAAGAAGGTAGATTTTGATAATTACTTTACTTTATGGGAATTGAGAGACCAGTATATTAAAAGAGGTGGTAAACCTCAAAAGATAAAAGTAAAAGAGGTTTATGGGTATAAGAATTTAGATATCCTTAGAGAAAAACTTAATGAGATAATGATTGTCAGGGGAAAAGAGTATGATTTAAAATTTACGGCACTTCACTGTGATTTAAGTGATGATGATTATGATACATATAAGCGGGTTTCAAGTGGCATATTGAATTTTAATGATGATGCTAGGAATTTTTCACGTAGGATGCATGATTTACAGAGATTTGTTGATAGGGTCTATACTGATGAGACTATGGAAGATTTGATTTCAAATTATTGTAAATCAGAATATTCTCCTAAAGAGGAGTTACTCTTAAAGTCTTTGGATGGTGCTTTTAGTAATGGATATAGTGTAATTATATACGCTGAATATAAAGAGACTATTGTTCGACTAGAAGAAATATTAAAGAAAAATAAAAAAGAACTTAATCTTGGTAAGATACATAAGGTAACAGGTGCTATAAATATTAAGGCACGTGAGGCTGTTGAAGAGAATATGGGTTCTGGAGATGTTGTGTTAATTACATCTGCTGGTACAGAATCTGTAAATCTACAGAAATGTAATACAATTATTTTCTATGATATTTCTTTTTCAACTAAGAATATGATACAGGCTGTCGGGAGGGTATGTAGAAGGGATTCTAAGTTTGATACACAGTATGCCATATTACTTGTAACGAATCGTACTATAGACGAGTATAAATATCGTTTATTTAATAATAATCTTAATATGGTTAAGGGTGCTGTTGGTGCTGGTAAAGATATACCTCTATCTGAGGATATGTTGTTGAGTGATGCAAAAGATTTACGTAAATTAAAAGATGAGTTACTCTGGGCGTACAAGAATACTAAGAAGCGAGTAAGAAAATCTAAATCATCTGACTATAAAGTTGTAGATAAACAGTTAATACCTGTTACATATGCAGATGCATTAAATGAGATGTCTAGTTATAAGTTTTTAGTTGAGTCTAGTCATATGGACGGGTTTGATGATGATTCTTGTATAAAATTGTATTCCTACATATCTGAACATGAAATACCTTTTGCTGTTTTAAAAACTAAATATAGTCAATATTTTAATACTGAAATTGGTAAAGCTATGTTACAGAGTATAAAAGATGGTGCTTTACATAGGGGTAGATTACTATTAGTTACTAATCATATAGAATTAGCTAAGATGATTAAAAAAGAGGTATTAAAGTTGTGTAAGTAAATAAAAGGGGTGTTAGTTTTGTCTATCACCCCTTTTTCATTATATTTTAAAAATATAACTTTACATAACATTACATATATGTTAGTATATAGGTGTAATAGAAAGGAAAGTAAATATGGATAATGAGTTTGTTTTAAAAGCATTGAGATGGTATTATCCATTATCTAGGTTCTTTATTTCAGAGAGTGGGGTGTTAATGGGGAAAGATTTTCTTTTCGATGGTATCTATAATGTATTTACAGTATCAGATACTATGAAAGAGGAAGCATTAGTTTATTATAAGGATTTTTTAGAAGGTTGATTAATTGAAGGAGATTTTTATTATGTGGGAAAAATTTGTGTATGATGAAAATGGTGAAGTTAAGCATTGGGTGTGTTGTGTAGTGACTTTGCTTTTTATGCTGTGTATTGGTGGTATTATAAATCGTTTCATTGTTGGAACACCGCCATCTGATAAGATTATGAATACTCAATATTCTGTTGTTTTAGGTCAAAATTTGACTTTAAAGGATAGTATATTATATGCTAGTTATGGCTTCACACAAAATCCTACTGTTGCAAAAATGAAGGATTTTAAAAATATTGATATTGATTGGAATAAAGTTGACAAAAAAGATGTTCCTGACAGAGTCCTTAAACAATATGGGGATGTAGAAAAAGGCACTGACATTTATGAGGGTGATGTAGATGAGTCCTTAGCTAAGGGTGTAAAGTCCGTTAAGCATTATGTGTTTGTAACATTTACTGATGGTGAGGGTACTCATTTAGATAGTGCTTATACTTTTATTACCCTTAAAGATGGGAGTGAGAAAGTAAAGTCTTTAGAGGGTGCTGTTAATTTTACAACTGCATTTTTAATTACTAGAGGTAAATAATGGATACATATATAAAAAAACCTGTTGTAGTTGAGGCTTTTCAGTATTTTTATAACGATGAAAAGTCTACAGAAGAGTTAAAAAATAATGTTGGTGTGGATAATTACTTTTTTGATTGTGATGGGAAATTATTTTTAAGAACACTTGAAGGTGCTTTGAAGGTACGTGATGGCGATTATATTATCAAGGGTGTTAAGGGTGAGTTTTATTCTTGTAGAGAGGATATATTTAATCTAACTTATAATACTACAAAGATTGAGGCTGACACTCGGTATTGTGTTCATTTGTGTGAAAATTCTTTTTATTCCTTTGATACATTTAAAACTATTGAAGAGGCTAAGTCTTTTGGTAGAGATTTTTTCTCTAAAGTACCAGACCCTGATGAGTTAAGTGAGTGTAATTGTGTATTTAATGTAGATGATTATGTTGATAGAGATTTAGAATATTTCTATGTTAGCAAGTGTAAACATTATATTCCTGATATATTTGTTGATGATTTTATTGAGACGTTACAAGAAACAATCGATGAAGATTATACTGACTGTTGTTTAAAAGGTGAAGTTTTGAGTGTTAAAGATTTTAATGAGGCAAGAACTGTATTAGATTATGAGTTACGTAAAATGGTTGCCGATTGGTTTGGTAGGTTTGTAAAAACTAATATTCCATATACAGTACATGGGGATGCTATTAAGGTTTCTAAAGTGAAAGATTAAAGTGGTGATAGATATGTTACAGTTAGAGTTCGATGCTATGGTAGAAGAGTGTAATTCTTTACAAGATAAAATTGATGTGTTGGCTAAGTTGTTAGATACTGATGAGGGTAAGACTCGAAAAGATTTTGAGTTGATGAGTTTACAGCTCACATATATGGTTGATTATCATAAAGTACTTGTAGAACGTATTAATATGTTTAAAATGATGGTGTGTTGGAATGAAACAGGGCTTAATTATTAAGGTATTGTTGGTTTTTAATTTTATAGAGATACTTGTATTCTGTGGGTTATTTAATTTTCTAGATTCCATAGAGTATATCTTTGGTATTATTAGAGGATATGGTTTTGTTGTACAGTATGCTTTGTATTTTGTAACATTTTGTATGATTTATTTACAAGGTGTGTTTTTGTATAGATATATGAAATTACTAGAAGGTGATGGTAAATAGATGTTGAATACTAGAAATATCGTTGAGTATAAGAATCTAATTTCTTATGATACTATGACTGGATTGTTATATTTTGGCAGGGGAAAGCATTACTTTTCATTGAGTATTGTTAATCTTGTTTATATTTTTAATGGGTATTTATATGTTAGTGTAAGGATTCCTAAAGGTGTAAGGGTATTTAAGTGTCGATTACCTAAAGATATATCCTATGAGGAGTTAATTATATTAGATGATGTGCTATGTGATATCAATGATTATATTAAAAATGATGATTTACATGAGTATCGTATAAAATGTTGTGATATTTTTCAAGAATATAATCTTGGTGGTGAGAGATTTGATGCTGTAGATACTTTAATGTTATTTGTATTAATAGCATTGGTGTTTTTATTGATTGGAATGGTAGTGTGGTGATTGTATGAATCGTGATTATTATATTGCAGGAGAGTATGCTGTCTTTGGTGGTGTTCATGCATTTCCAGTACAGTTAGTGCGAAGTATACACATAATCGGTGATATTATGCGTGTAGGGGTACAAAGAGGTTGTAATACTGAGATAGAATTACATGACTATTATATTGATGTTAGTAAAGAGACATTAATTAAGATTGGTGAATTTGTAGAGACTATTAAAAAGGAGAAAGAGGGGTATAATGCTCATATAGAATACAATAGTTCTAATGGTATGACATTATTCCCTAGAATCACACGATATGAGTTAGAGTTATGCTCCTTTGTATTGGTATTTGTCAATATTCTACTAATAGCATTTTTATTCTATTTTATTTCAGTACATTGATGGTGATATATATGGGTTTTAATGAATTAAAGAGTGAGTATTATATTCATAATGGGTATTTAATGATTGGTAACAATACTGCATATAAGGTTGATGATATACGTGAAATATATTTTAAAGGGAGTTTTTTATTTATTGTTTTTAAAAATGGTTTTATTAGAGATTGTTGGTTTAATACTGTAGACCCAGATACTATTGATTTCTTTCAAGAGTTAAATAGGGAGATACAGTCTGGTAGAAGTAAATTTAGCTTAGATGTTGTGGTGTTCGTTGTATTAGTTGTTATTACTTTAGGGTTAGGATTATGGGGGATGTTGTTATGAGATTTCAAGATAAAGCATTAGAGGTAGTGAGTGAGGTATTGAAAGAGGATTGTAAGGTATCTGTAGAGGAGTATGATGTAGATACATTACGTTTGGTGTGGTTTAGCAAAACTTTACAACACTGGAAGGCTTTGGTGTCTGCCACTAAGGCTGGGAGATATGTAGAAGTAACGTATAATGGAGATATTGATAGCTATTTTGTAGATGTGTATGTAAAAGTAATGAATATTGAATGTTATGATAATGATTCTGAAATGCATGATACTCCTACATCTATGGCTGATACTCATGAGGTTCCAGTATATGTAGGTTCTCAGAAAGTAGATACAGTAGAAATTGCTAAAGGGGTGAAAACTAAAGAGGTGGATGTGTCTTTGGTGACTGAACCTGTCAAATCTGTTAATTAACAAAGAATTTCAAAACTTTACATAAGTTAATTAATAATGTATAATATAGGTAAGGTATAGTCATATATTAATACTGTATATGTCATATAGTTATACAATTTCATATGGGTAGATAGGATATGTATTAGAATACAACACATTTATAGGTTAGCTAGATTATCGAAGTATCATGTATATGATATGGGTTCTTTTACAAATTTGTTTCTAATATAAGGTATACATCATATTCGCAATAGGGATACTATATTCTATCAATTCATAGTGATTTTGTGTAATGTTATGTAATGTAGTGTAATTTTATATATAGTATTGTATGGTTTTATAGTTTTAGTCATAGCTTAACAATTAAAACTATGTATACTGTGAGTTTATTATTTAGTAGTAGACTAACACTGATAGGATTCATCATAAGCAGTATATGACTATATCGAACATTATCTATATAGTTTAATAATAAAGAAGAGGTAACATATATGGATTTCTATGTTAATGAATTTATGGAAAACAATGGTATTATTATTGATAAGCCTTTTAAGGTAGAGAATGTAAATAGACCATTGGTAATTAATACTGATGGTACTATGTTATATCAAGATACAGAAGAGGTAGTACCTATTGGTATTGTATTTAGTATTTTAAGTGGTGCTTATAAAGTGGTAAAAGGTACTGATGATGATAGGCTATATCATAAGGGAGATAGTTATTACTATATTGGTAGTAGTGGTACTGTTTCTTATGTGTTGTGGAATAATGATGTAGTTGATTATGCTTTATTGTATATGGGAAATGTCTTTAAAACTCGTGAAGAGGCAGAAAGTCAAGTAGAGTCTATGTTAAGTATGTTTGATAGTATTAATACAAAGACAGCTATTTTACCTAATTCTATGGGGACTGTAAAAGAAGATACTATTAAGGATAGTAAAGATGAAGATGATAGTAAACAATCAGCTACATTGTCTTTTGAGAAGGATAAAGGTGGCACATATAGTGGATATGTGTCTTATATTAATAATAAAGGTAATGTAGTAACTAAAGAGTTAGATAGCTATAAAAGTCTATCTGATATTTTAAAGATGGCATTAAAGGATGTATATAGTGAATAAGTAAATAGGTAGTATGTTATAAAATAAGTGGTAGGGGGTGTTTTATATGTTAGATATGACGATTCAACAGTTAGTTAATGCTATGGATTATTATTATAAAGATAATGTAGTGTGTGGTGTTAATCAAGAAGATACTGGCTCTAATCATATTATTCAAGTTGATTTCTCTATGGATAGTGTGAAATGTACTATTACAGATAGGGTTATTTCTATGGATGCTACGTTGTATGTAGTGGATAGGAAATGTATGGTATATATTCGTGGTTATCATGATAATGATGATACCTCTAAACTTGATGAAGTTATCAAATCTATTTGTGATAATGATGAAGTATTAAACCATGATAATAATGTAGAGGTACAGGTACAAATCATTTAACATATATGTAAATGATGTAGTAGATATAATAAAAAATAAGGTGTGTTTGTAATGGCAGTAATTCGATTTAAGCTACGGAGTGGTGCAATAGAGAAGGAAATGCAGAAACAGATGATGAGTATTAGTGAGTTATCACGAATGAGTGGATTATCTCGACCTGCGATTTATTCTTTAATTAAAGAAGATGTTGATTTTGTAAGAGTAGCAACTTGTAGAAAAGTATCATTAGCATTAGGTGTTGATGTAACTGATTTGTTTGAAGTGGTAGGTGAGTAGGGTATGGATGATAACAGGTTCTATAGTTTAGATATTCATACTCAGTATATACTACAGGATAGTGTTAGACGAGATAGTTTTAAGAATATCACTACAATAGAGGGTGTACAGTGGTTATTATTCACTTTTTATCACTGGGGTATTCAATATCTCACATATGATGAGAAAAAGGGTTTACAGTTATTTCATAGTAAACCTGTATATGATACTAAGTCTAAGAGTTGGTATGGTGGTGTTATCACTAAATCAGTAGAGAATACTGATGGTAGTGGTAATAGTGGTAATAATGGTGTAGGTGAAGGCAATGGAAATACTATTAATAGTGGGGTTGATAGCAGGAGTGTGTCTAATATCACAAGAGACATCAACTCTGAGGTTAATACTATTAGTGATACTGCTGTTGCTGATGGTAGGGAAGGTGTAAATCATGTTACTAGAGATTCTAATGTTGATGGCACTGGTAATAGTGTGGTTAATCGGGGCATTCTCAATCAAGGGGAGCCTAATCGGACAGATAGTATGGGCATTTCTAATCATAGTGGTGTACGATACATTGTTCCTGTAAGGGATTATGTAGATACTATTAATACATCTAAGAATCTATCATTTTATATTCATTCCTTAATTTCAAGTGTATTTCCTTTTAAGGATGGTACAGGTATTGAGTTGGTAACACAGGCTATTAATGAGGATGCTACTAAACAGAAGTTACATGATGGTAGTATAGTAGAAGTATCTAATAATGGTGTTACATGGTTTAAGAGGTATTTTAAAGAGATAGTACCTAATATGTCTACTAAGTTTTGTGTATATGGTGGTGGACGTACAAAAGATACTATTAGGGATATGGCTGATGTGGAGTATTATCAGTATATAAGGTATAATGATACAGATACTGTAGCTAGTGGTAATACTTGTAGTAATACTTGTGGTAATACTTGTAGTAATTGTAATACTGTAAAATATGAGGGTATACGTAATACAGTAGATGGACGAGTAGTATTTAGTGATAGGGATAGTTTGAAATAGTAGAAGAGATGGGAAGTAGTCAATCAGAATATAGTAATAATGTCAATAAGAAGATTACTGTAGGAGATACAAAAGATAGCAATATAAATGCAATAGGACGGAGGGTGATTGAGTTAGGTACTATACCAAAGGTATCTATTAATCTCTCTGAATATTTGCGTTTACAGGGTATAGAGAGGGAGTATATACATTTACAAAAGAAACAAGATGTGATAGAGGTAGTTGAGCCTATAGATTGTTATGGCTCATTAGAGGATAATCTATATAATGAGTTAGAGGTGCTATATACAAAGTATCGTGGCTGTTTTATATGGGATTTATCAAATATTTTGTGTGGTATGATAGCGTTTTATATTAATAAGTATCTAGAAGAAGCACCAATTAGCTTTGAAGATGAAGAGTTTTATAATGATTTAAAGTATATTTCTGATACTATGCATCATTATTTTACTAAAGGTGATGTTGATAACGATGACGATGTAGAGAGTGTTAAGATAGCATTGGAGTTATTACAGAAGCATATATTTAGTTTATGGACATGATGTGTATGTGGCGATATATCGTATTAGTTTGTTTGCTGTTCTTATCGGTATTTACCTTTGGGTGTGCAAACAATCAAAATAATAATCAACAGAATCAAATACAAGATACAAAACAAAGGATAGTATATAATTCTTTACACAAAGATAATCAGATACTATTAGATAAGACTGGGTATGCTTGCAATATTGTAGAAGAATACGATACTGGTACATACACTAAAGATATGTTACAGTATGTGTTTGATGATATGGAGTCTATGGGATATCAAGTAGTAGATATTGAAAATACTACTAAAACTATTATGTTGAGTGCAGACCCTATAGTATATCAAAGAGATGAGTATGTTAGGGTTTTCTATAGTAAAAAAGTATGTGCAATAGTTAATTAGGTTGTATATAGGGGGAGGAATTATGACATTAGATGAAATAATTAGTAAAATGCTCAATAAGGCTTTTTATAAAGATGATGATGTAAGGGTAGTCGATGAGCAGGGTGTGTCATACGATATTGAAGATATTAGGGTTGGAGATAACGATTACTGTAGTATTGAGTTAGTCATTAATAAAGAGGCTACATCTGAAGATTTATTTTGAGGTAGTATATATCATGAGATACTTAGATAGTAAGTTATGTATCAAGTTTTTAGTATTTACAATCATACTTTTAGCATACTATTATGTAGATACTAGACATTAGATTTATAGTTTTAATAGGAGATTAAAAATGGGGAGAAATAATATAAATGTCAATATGTGTAGGTGGAAAAGTGAATCTACATTTCAATACATTCTAGCTAAACAATTATATCTTAATAATATCTGTATTCCTAATGTTACAATGTATACTCCTAAGAAGAGAGAATATGAGGCAGATTTCTTATATTTCAATTTAAAGAGTAGACGTTTAACAGAGGTTGAGATTAAAGTTACTAAGGCTGATTTCTTAAATGACTTTAATAAACCTAGATATCATGATAGTGATGATGTGTCTTATTTATATTATGCATTACCTAGTGATATATATGAAAAGCATAAGGATTTCATTGATTCTAAACTAGGGGATGCTGGACTTATCTTAATTGATAGGAAAGAAGATGAAGAGGGTGCTTATTATATATTTGGTGGCTTTAAAAAGAGAGCTAAAAAACGTAAAAATGCACTTCCACTAACAGATGAAAAAGTTCTTAGATATATGCGTATTGGTTGTATGAAGTGGGTTTATTAGGGGAGGTATGACATACAATGATGTTTACATTTAGAGATATTCAAGCACGATTAGATATATTGTCTAGTGTGGTAGTAAGTGGTGAAGTGTATTTTAGTGATATTGAAGATGGTGTATATGGTAAAATTGAAGGGATTACACTTTATGACTTAAAGAAAGATGAATATATTGGAAATAAAGATAATGCAAGTGCTAAAATATTCAACAATTTTGCCAAAAACATTGTAAAAGAGATTCCTAGTTTTAAAGATGTATTTGAAGAATATGCAGATGGGTTTGAAGATTGTAGGTTTAGGGTAGAAGTAGATTATGAAGAATATGGGGTGTTTGTAGGTATTGTATTCATTTCATCTGAAGATGATTTTTGTGAATTAGTGTATGATGAATTAGAAGATACGAAAGAGTTTTTAGTTAATTCTTATAATGGAGAATTATCATTTGAAGTACGTATCTAGTGGTGTCATGAGTTGTAGCAGATTCGTTGTTAATTTATAGGGGTTTGTGTAGTGTGTATTCATAGGGATGTAGAACATAGGACACGTTCTTATACTGATAATCAAGAAGTGATTCAAAGTCATAAGGAAGTGTTAGATAATATAGAGTATATATGGGGTTGTTATCCTGAGTTACGTTTGGGGCAGCTATTATGTTATATCTCTAGTGAGGTATTAGGTACATCAGACCTCTTTTATTTACCTGATAGTCGGTATGAGTTGTTTAAAGATACAGTAGCAGATAGGTATAAGAATCTATGAGTGAGGTTAAAGAGTATATATTGAGTTGGATAACATACTTTAAGTTATGTGTATATGTTGAAGTGATGAATCATATACAGAGGAGTTCTACTCAGTATTATCAGTATGTAATTAATAAGTCTTTTAAAGAGCTGTTTAGAGTCTATGGTGATTTTGTTGATAAGAGTTATGATGAGGCATGTTCTAAACTAGAAAAAGAAATAGATACTACTGATGATGAGGGATATAAACAATATTTAACTGCTTATATGGAAGGACTTAAAAAACAATATACCTTTGGAAGAAATTTAAGGGTTCAAGCTATGAATGATTGTGATACATTTATGAAGGAATTAAAGTGTTATGAGTTCATTAAAAAAGATTAGTATACTATCTGTAATATTGATTACTACGAGTACTGTAGGATATGGTGCTACAGTAGTTGTGCCTAGAGTATCTGTTGTAAGAGTGCCTACAAGTAGACCAACTGTCAATACACCTAAACCTAGTGTAACTAAAAGTACATCTAATACATCTAATACATCTAATAAGAGTATTACAACTAAGCCTAGTAATAATAAGAGTTCTAATGTAGAGAAGAGTTTTAGTGAGAGTAGTGGACGTTCATCATTTTTTGATAGTATGAGTGGTGCAATTACTGGTTCATGGTTATATAATTCATTATTTAATAATCATTATAGTAGTAACACTAATGATAATAAAGAATCTCCTAGTGAGGGTAGTGATGATTCATGTGGGTTATGGGATTGGATAACTAATAATATTGAATATTTAAAACGAGTATTATTAGGGGAGTAATATACTATGAGTACTAAAGATGTTAATGATATTATACAGACATTATTAAATCTTGATAGTGTTGAGTTAGAGGATTATTGGATATTCAAAGTCGATGATTCTTTATTTGATAGGGTTGATATAATACTGGAAGAAGATGGTACTGATACATATCGCAGATATATTTATAAGTGTGTAGATGGTAAGTATTATGAATATGCATACTGGGAAGATTACTTTGGGGATAGATATGCTTTTAGTTTTAGGGAAGTTAATAGAGTACCTAAAGTTGAGTATGAGTGGAAATAGTATAATATAAAAAGTTTTTATGAGATAGTGCAGATATGTAATAATATTTGTATTATCTCTTTTTTGTTATATTTAGTATGATAAAGGTGTAATAGTGGTTCTTAGTTTAAAAGGAGATACTAAAATGATTCCTAGCTATGATTTAATGTATGTAATAACTAAAGAATGTATCTCATACCTACAAAGTGTATGGGGTAATGATGAATGTGAGGATTGTACATTTGAAGATGTGTATTGTGGTCTGATGATTGATGTGAATGATGGTTTATTAGATATACCTCTTTACATTAAAGAATCCAAAGAATATTATAAAACAAAAAGGGAAGTAAACTTTAATAAGTATATGTTAGATGTATTGTTAAAGATGTATGAAGAGAATAGAATGAAGTATACATATAAAGTTGATAACGTAACATATATTTCTGATGAGTTCTATGTACTAGAGAAAGAGTTAGAAAAGTTAGTAAAGGAGAATTAAATATGATGAATCTAAAAGTACCTAGTGATGAGTTAATTAGAGATATCGTAGTAATATGGAAAGAATGTTGTGAGTTTAGTAAGAATGCTGGATTAGATATGGATAGTGATTTTATATTGTGTGGGATATTTGATGAGTTAAGTTGTGGTGCTATTGGATGTGCATTATATCAACAGGAGAAGAAAGATTATCTTAGATTATTTGATTGTGGGTTTCATAAAGCTATTTATGATAAGATTATGAGTATCTACGATGTAAATAAACATAAATACAATAATACTTTTAATTATGTGGAAGTAGTATCTAAAGAATTAGGGTTATAATATAGGGTTATAATTAGGGTTATAATAAAGGAGATAAGAATCATGGCAAAAACATTGTTAATTAATGATATGGATATAAGTGTGGTGGATTTAGAGGATTTCTATCATAAACGAGTTCGTGGTATAGGTGTATATGAGGTATTAGATACTAATCATATTAAGTCAGATGTAACCTATGCGATTGAAACACCTTTCACATTTACTGATATTGCAGTAACTGAGGTGTTTACTAAAGGTATATTTATATTAGACTCTATGGCTATTGAAGAAGATGGTGTAGTTAATAGTGGTGACTTAATTGTTACACTTAGACATATGTTGCATAAGAGTCATGGATTTGAAGAAATTGGTGATTATACTACTGTTGGTGATATATTACAGGATATTATGTGTAGAGAAGATTTTGATGATGCACCATATAATAGTAGTGTACAGTATTTAAACTTCGTCTATCAGGTTTTAACTGAGATAACTGATGTATTTAGTTATGTAGATGGAGATAGTATCAAGGGTTGGATTCATTTTTTAAAACATTATACTATTCAATATGATGGAGAATATCATCTATCATTTATACCTAAATCAGAAAAGAAGTATAAAAATTTAGCACAAGATGTGGGTAATAAGAGTGTAACTCTTTTGCAATATATAATGTCTTTGGGATATGATAAAATTCAAAGAGGTATATTTACTGGTTGTAATACTGTTGGTAGTGGTGTGTATTATCGTTCAGTAGGTAAAGATGGGTATCCTTGTAGTTTAGATTTTATCTTAGAGAATGATAAGTTACCTAAGATATATAGAGCTTGTTTAGATGAGGTGATGGGTAAGTATATTAAGAGGCATAGACAGTCTATTTTTTATAGTAGCTATATTAATATCATCGATGTAATAGAGTGGGTTACTAAAAATTGTGATATTAATGATGTAGATATTGAATATGTTAAACAGTATATGAAGGAAGTTACTAATACTATCAATAGTAATGTAGATACTATTTTAAAGAAACAGGATTTTAAGTATCTATATGATTCTTTATTGTTCTTGTATACTAAGGGGTATAAAACATTAGATATTCATGAAGATTATTTGTTAGCTGTAAAACAGAAATATACGCAACAAGATGTAGATTCACATAAAGTACCTTTAAAATCTTATATCGATATTTCATTCTTATTCGATGTATTAGGGATTAGAGATAGGATTGAGTATGGTGTGTATAACATTCTTGAAGTATTAAATATTCCTGTTAATGGTTCATTAGTGTATCATAATAATGAACCATATTATTATCATTCTATGACTATTGTTCATGGTGAGTGCGTTCATAGAGTGTATTATAATCATTATAATAAAGAAGTGTGTGATATTATGGGGTATGAGCCTGTAAAAGTAGATACTGTGTCATATGATAGTGGTGTTACACTATTTAAAGATGTTGTAACAGATGATAAATGGAAAGAATTTTTAAAAAATAGGGTTTAATAGTGTTTAGTTGTTAATTGTTATCAATAAGCAGATTTTCAGTTTTGTTAAAATCATAGTGTTTTATAAAATTTCATAGAGGGAGATACAAAAAATTTTGTAATATTTTGTATGTTTTTGTAGTGTTTTGTAAAGTGTGTAAAAATATTAGTTGTGAATTATTATCATTTATAAGGTATTTTTGCACACTTTATGTCGTTTTTGTGAATTATTATCATTTAGAATGATATTTAGGGTATTTTCTGAATTTTGATAGTTTTCAATTTTAGGTCATTTTGATGATTTTGATAACTTTTCACTATAGGAAGTATAAAAAATATTTGTAATATTGTGTAATGTGGTGTAAAATATAGTAAAGTTAATGAAAAATACATAGTTTTCATGTATTGTAAATTATTCTCAATTAGATAGGAGATTTGTATGTATACAGTACCAAAAGATAAAGGGTTAGGGTGTCAAAAAGTAAATGCTAAGGATTACCTTGATGCTATTACATTGTATTATAGGTTAATAGAAGATGATGGAACGATGTCTATTACAGAAGATAATAGTCCTTTAGTACAAAAGTTTAGCAAATTCTTAGTAGGTGATGTTGGAGATAGTATCTCTAATTTATATGAGTTTATCCGAAGTGCTATTTATAGGGATACAGAGGTCTATGATTATTTACGTGGTAATAATGAGTTTATCAATGTTGATTTCACATTAATAAAATGTGTGCATGAATCATCTATTAGTGGGATTGTTGAGCTTTTAATTCGTTGTAAGATGTTGATGAGATTACTTGGAGAACGTGTCAATAAGAATGATACAATAACATATCTTAGAAAAAACAACTTTTCAACTAAATTTATAGTGTGTGGTGTACCAAATGTTAATTTAAGTCCTTTTGATGATATTCTATATATTGTTACTTTTAATGGTAAGAAGTGGATAAGTGTAGAAGATGTGGTTACTAATATTAAATGTATGATGTCATATATTTGCAGTGATGCTAGAAAAGAATTACGTGCGTTATATGATGTGATTCGTGAGGATACATCATATTTACAAGTAGAGAATACATTAACTGAAGTGAGTTTTGATAGGGATTGTAATAAGGATTGCTATCTCTATGAGATAGAAGATGTTTTTTTCAAGTGTGAGTTAGAATCTGTTAAGTGTGTAGGTGATTTACAAGATTTATTTTATGTTCTACATTTTGCCACTAGATACTTGAATGAAGAGGATAGTTTACTCACATTAGGGGATATTGCTGGTTATATGTTATCTCATGCATATCTATCTAGGGTTGGTTATACATCGATTCTTAATGACAGTCGATGTTTAGGCTCTGTTGAGTATGATATGATTACAAAGTGGTGTTTACAGGTGGATTTTTTTATTGGAAATTCATGTATGCATATTCATCAAAGTTATTGTGTTAAGGTCTTAAATACATATGGTGGGCGTTTAACTAATGGAAGTGTGTCTAAGTTACGTAGAACACTTAATTTACTAGATACGCATAAAAATGATATCACTATTTCAGATGGGAGTATTGTTATTGATGGTTATGTGTTACCTATTGATACGTATATTCAACCTAGATATTTGGATATGATGGATTCTGTAGAAGATATTAATACATTATTACATACGATTCATGCAGTGTTAAATACACTTTCTTCATTGTGGAATACTACTATTATTCCTTTAAATGTTGTGGAAGTGTTTAAATGCTTGTCAAGTATGTCTGCTGATACTTTAACTTGTGGTATTATGTTAGATGTTGGTGTTCATGGTAATGTGTATGTACGCAATATTGATGAAGGTAGTGAGGTTTATATACATAGTCAATATTTATGGCCTATGTTAGATTATAGTGGGATTAAAACATATAAAGAGGTAAAAGAATCTAATAGGGTTATGAGTTATGTGAAAGATAATATTAAGAATTACATAGATTCTTTACGATTGTTGGTTAATGGGTTCAAAGAAGTATGTTCCTATAAAGGTATAGATAAGGTATTCTTGGATTGTGAATCACAACAAATAGATTGTTTTGGGTATATGATTGCATTACAAAATGGTAAAAATAGAAGAGTTACTATTAATTGTACTAATGTTAGTGATACTTTATATCATATGTGTATGGATTGTTTTCATGAAGGGCTAGTAAAAAACTCATTGTATGAGATGTTGGTGGCATTGAATCGATTATATGGATATCTAAATGGTGCATTGGCAAATCTAGGTCTACGAGATGAGTATCATAGTTTGTTAGTAGATATTAGCCATGAATTGTTTGTTGTTGAAGAGATGGTTAATAGGGTGATTGGTAATAGTAGAGAAAATCATAAAATAGATAGTGATATGTCTAAACAGTTAGTGCAAGATTTCATTGATAGTGGATATGTGTTAGTGGTTAAAGATGGTGATGATATTGTGGTGTATAATGAAGATAAGAGCAAATCTGAGATAGTGCCAAAATCATTACACAAATATTTTCTATAACATTGATTCGATTGATATGTTGCCGTTAGTGTATTATGTGTATCATTGAGAGGGATAATGTTATGAATTATAAATTTACACCATTTACAACTATTTTACATTTATATGATGTACTATACTTGTTAGATAATACTTCTTTTTATGAGATAGCTGGTGGTAAGGGGTATATTACTATTGGTGATATGTTAGAGGCAACTACTGTATACAGAGATAGTAAGGAAAGTAGTCATAGTAATGCTTATCATATTATTAATGAAGCTATGCAACAGATTTCTTTTAGTGAATTAGAGGGATTGTATCATAGTCATGATGATGTTGATATGAGTGTTTATAAATTAGTATCTATAGAAGAAGTTAGGTATGCTAAAAGTTGTGTACGAGCGTTTGGCTCTAATATAGAGTTATGTGATACAAAATATTATCATAATTCAGATTTAATGGATGAAGTGTTTAAGGTGATGTCAGATATTAAACAAGAGTTTATTAAAGAGTGAGTAAAAAGGAGATTAAGTTATGAGTGATATGTTTTTTAAACATGAAAAGATTTCTGCTAATGATTATGTTAGTATTGTTAGACATATGTATGTGTTTAAGACAATGATTCATCTATATAATGATATGTTTTTCATTACTGTTACAGATGATGGGTTAGCATATTCTAATGTGGATGGGACAGTATTAGATGCTAATGACTATATGTCAGATGTAGCTATAGATAAAGATTTGATGTTGCGATATGTTAAGAGTTTAAAATGTGAGTGTAGGGCTAATGTACTTGAAGTATTACAGTCATTGTATACTACTATTTCTTTTAGCATTGTTGATTATGAGGAACTATCTAAAGAGTTTTTACATACTAACATATCACCTAATTTTGTGCATATTAGAGAGTTTAAGAGTCAGACAACTTATGAAAAGTTAAAACTGATTACAATGTGTCAGGAGTTAATCAAATTCTTAGATAGATATGATGATGAAGAGATGTTAGTACCTTATTATGATTATCAAAGTGATACTGTATCTTTTAGTATTAAGCATATGAATAGGGAAGTTATTAAATTTGATACAATTCCATTACATGGAAATGATATGTTCAATAGATTGTTGCCAGTAGTAGCTTTTAATGGTTCTTATGGGATTAGTGTTAAACAGGTAGTAGATAATACAAATGCTGTTGTACAGTATTTGATTCGTTTATATAATGAAGCTGTTGATGGTTCATATACTGTATTGAAACGAGATATATTACAAGATGATATAGTAGAGTGTGATACATATATTGAATATGTAAGTGAATATAGTGCTAAGAAAGATACAGATACTACTAAATACTGTAAAGTTTCTAATGGGTTTATTCGAGATTGTTTAGTGTATTTTAAAGACTTGCAGAGTGTTAGGTTATTTGTAGGGGCTATTGATACTCATTTAGATATATTGAATAGACCTATATCTGATTCATTTTGTACTACTGCTAGTGCAATATATGGGAATATCAAATTAAAATATGAAGATGCTAATAAAGGGTGTGATATATCTAAGGTTGATAGTGTAGTGAATACCTTATTGAAGTTGACGAGTGTTAATGGTGGTTTACCACATATTCATCAAAGTGCGTATATGTATTTGATTGATAGTTCTTATATGTGTACTGATTTTATAGATACGTTGGAGGTATTGTTACATCAGTTGGAGTCATATATGGAGGATGGTTCTATTAATGTAGAATTACATAATACTGTTATTACAGTCAATGGCGATGGGATTGATGAAGTGTATGATATGGATGATTATATTGACATGGACTCTATTGGCAAACATATCACTTTAAATAGGTTAATCAAATTACTAGAGTTTTCTTTACGAGTTGTAAAAGCGTTTTATCACACATGGAAGAGTGATGATACTGTATTTGTAGATGCTGTTAATGGTTTAAAAGTAATTTCTAGTTTACAGAATGAGAAGTTACATCATGTATCTACTTATTTTAATTATAGTGTTGATGAGTCATTACGATTCAATACAGAGTTGATGGGGTATTTTAATGATGATTTATTGGTATATGGAGATAGTATGATTCCTAACAGTTGCAGGTATACAAATGATGAGTTGAGAAAAGCTGATTTCATGTATAATATCGCTAAAACTAGGGCATTAGGATTGTGTACTATTTTAAACTCTATCGCTCACGAGATGTTTTTTAATAGGGAAGCATACAGCAAGAGTTCTTCTATTACGATGACAACAAATAAAGAGTTTAATACATTATATGTTACAAGTGATGGTATTGATACACGTAAGATAACAATACCTAAAGAGTTTTATCATACTGTATATGCTTTGTTTAATCATAGTGATTATAGTTTTGAGAATATAACTTTTAGTGATGTGATTCATATTCTATGTACATTAAAAGATGCTATAGGTAATTCTAGTAAGTTTACAGGGTTTTATGGTGTTATGGGTTTTAGCTCACTCAAAGATAAATTAGACTTATTGACTGATTATATAGGTAAAAATAGGGGTACTATTGAGGGTAATGAAAGTACTACTATAACAAAAGAGTTAGCTAAGACTTTTATTGAAAATGGATATGAGTATATTTCATTGTATAAAGGTGTTATGATTGTATATAGTAAAGATGGGAATACATCAGAAATAGTTCCTAAATCTTTGTATAAATTCTTTTATGATACTGATAAGTTTAATCGAGTATCATTACAACAATATATAGAGGATTAAGTACTGATGTAACTATGAGGTGAGTATGGATGGTGTTAATGCTATAGTAAATTATGCTTATGGTGTATATTCTATCCTAGGTATATCTATGTGTTTATTGTTATGCTGATTAGTGTTGTGTGTGGCATTAGTAAGTCATATAAATTAGATGTATTCTGTAAAATATATACCAAGGTTTCTATTGTTGCATCTATTGTGTTTGTAGTTGTTGTTTCTATTGTAAATACAGTTATGTTTTTATTTGAGTAATAGGGAGTGGTGTTGTTGAGTCAGTTTAATATAAGTGTTTATAAGGTGATGAGATATTTAGGGATTGAATATATTGCTCATAAAGATGGTACATATTATATGGTAACTGATAGTGGTGAGAGAATTAGTGGTGAGGAGTTCTTTCAGGTGGTGTGTCGAGAGTTGCTTAATGATAAAGAAGAGTTGTATATGAAATAGTAATAAGAGAGTAGATTATCTACTCTCTTATTTTGTTGTATAACTTAACAAAACTTTACAATATAATAGATATGTGGTATACTATAGGTGTGATAGATATCGTATTTAATCAAAGGAGAAATAAAAATGATGTGGACAGGATTTCCAATGATGTTACTTGTACTATGGGTGTTAAGTGTGATTGTTTTGTTTGTCAATAATTACAAACCTACTAAACTGTATTATGCTATTGGTATTATGTTAGCGATAGTATCTTTTATTGATGTGTTTATTGTTAATGCAGATAAATACCCTTTATAGGTGGGTGGTTAGTATGAGTACATTAAAAGAGTTGCTACGTATCGTTGATGATAATACATTTAATAATGTGTATGGTGTTACATCAGGAGTTGTAGCAAAAAGAGTTAATACTACTAATATATTGTTTATTGATAGTGGTGTTAGAGGTTCATTAGAGATTTCTTTTGATGATGACTATAATGTCATTAAAATAAGTAAAGATAGATTTCCTGTTAAGATAGCTGAGGATATATTAATTAAGAGTATAGGGAAGGCTATGAATCATGAAGTAAGTGTTGTAACAGTTAGTGAGGTGTAAAAAATGTTGTATATTAATGTAGTTAATGGTGGGGAAGTATTTTTTTATAAGACAAAACAATATGATGTGGAAAGTTTTAAAGCATATTTAACTAATGTGAATGTAGGGAATATTAAATACATTTTCTTTCATGATGAGTATAACAATATTGACGTTTGTGTGTCACCAGTAGCTTCAATTATTACGTTTAAGGGGGAGGAATAAAAATGATTGTATTATGGATTTTAGCTTTTATTGTGTTTTCTATGTTATTAGGAGATATGGTAAAACGTAAGAAAGAAGTAAAAGATGCTAGAGATTTCTATTTTAAAATGAAACAAGATAAAGAGTTTATGAAGAAAATAGGTGGTTAGTACTATGTTTTTAGCAGTGTTTGGAATATGTATATTTTTGTTGTTAGTGAATATTATCGTAGCCTTATTATTGTTTAGAAAAAATAGACATAGTGATGATATATCCTATTATGAAGTGATATCTGTTGAAAAGAATAGGGATTATTCGTTATATATCATTGATTTTATGGGTAGAATGGTATTACCTTTAAGTATCTTTACTGTTGAGAGTCATGTAGTTTGTGCTATTTTAGTATTTATATTTATTTGTTATTGTTTGTATTATTTACGAGTTAATGCAAATTTTGTATATGCATTACTATTTAATGTCTATATTGTTAAGACAGATTGTGGTATCACTTATACTGTGTATTCATTTAATACACTCAACTCTATTAGAAGTGGTAACTATAGGGAGATAGATGATGGAGTCTTATTGCAGTGCGAATAATGTTTGTGATACACAGATAGATACAAATCATATTACACAACCATATCTCATTAAAGCCATAGGTAAAGATGGCAATGAGTATATGGGTTTTTATTATGGGTATGTGAGTTCATTAGGGTTATTTAATCAACAAGAGAGAAAAGATTATATTCTAGTTGTTAATGAGGCTACGTTACATAAGGAAGCAAGTGTTAGTAGGGTTGAAATAGATGTAAATACGATTAGACAGTCTACTGGCATAACTGATGTTGATTACAATTTATTATTTGTAGGTGATACAGTTCAATTCATTAATACTAATAGGTATACATTTATTATCATTAAGTATTATAATAGATTTGTATATGTAGATATTGATGATACAAACAAAGCGAAAATGCCCTTAATGGATAATAGATATACTTGTGGACATAATACTGATATACGATTAGTTAAGGGTGAGTGATAGACTATGTTTTTAATTTTGTTTTTGTGTGCGTTACCAGTCATATTGTTTATAGGTGATAACTTTTTGAAATTTATCTGTATTTCATTGTGGTGTGTGTTAGTTGCTTTTACAACTTGTGTAGCTTTGTATGTAGATAGAGATGGTAAGGATAAATGAAATGAGTAATAAAGATAAAGTAATTGATACTATTGATACATTAGAACATAGAATATACGTTGCTAAGAATATTCTAAATAAAATCGATACGTTGAATGATGATGAATTAAATGATATGGTTAAATTAGTTAATGATAGTTCTTTAACTATTGATGTATTAAACTTTCAACTAACTAGAAATATTATCATGACTAATAATAAAGAAAAATTAGAAGAGGTATTTCATAATGGATAGTTCTACTATTTTATTTGTCTTATTTTTTGTGTTATATGTTGTTGCTATGTCAATGACTGTATACATATTTAATTGTTATAATAAGTTTAAAGAGGGTACTAGAAAATTGATGTATACTTCTATAAAATCATTGTATGGTATCTCTATTTTGTGTTTTGTTGTTTCATTGTGTTTAAAGGTTTAGGGGTGTGGTTAGTTGCTTTTATATTTGAGTTATTTGTTATGTGTACTAACTGCTTTTTTGTTTATTAGTGTTTTTACTAGAGTATTTATATGTTTAGCTAAGGATAAGGATATTATCACACAATCTAATATACGAGAGTTTATACAATTTTCATTGATTTTTTGTATATGTATTATTGTTATGTTTTTGTGTGTATTATTTGATTAGTATGGTAACTATAGTTTTACAGACACTTAATGATATTGTTAGGAAATATTATTTAGATGAAAATGAGTTAGTGATTGTTAATTGTCATGAAATGATAAAAGCTAAAGATATCCGTAAAGGGTATGCTTATTTAGATGGGTTAGTTGTAGAAGTGTACTAAGGAGATATTACAATGCGTAGATTAGGGATACCTAAAAATCAAACAAGGGTTAAAGATAAAGAAAATGATTTTTATAGTACAGACCCGCAAGCAGTATTTGATTTGTTACGATATGAGAAGTTTCAACACCATATTACAGAGCCTAGTTGTGGTAATGGGAATATTGCAGAAGTACTAAAACATGAAGGATATCAAGTTGATGCTTTTGATATAGCTGATAGAGGGTATGGCTATCAGAAAGATTTCTTTTCATGTAAAGATGAATTAGAGGGTGATGTAATAATGAATCCACCTTATGCTTTTGCTAGAGAGCATATTGTTCATGCTTTACAATATATGAAAGATGGTTCTAAATTATGTGCATTACTTAAAATACAGTTTTTAGAATCATTAAAGAGAAGAGATTTGTTTGAGAAATACCCTTTAACTCATATGTATGTATTTAGGAGAAGAGCCAATGTGTATCAGAATGATAATCGTTCTTTGGGAATTAGTAATGTGTGTTACTGTTGGTTTGTATGGGTTAAAGGATATAAAGGTGAGCCTACTATTCGTTGGATTGATTAAATTATATTTGTTATACAGTAATGAAGTGTTTGTGTTATAATTAATAAGAATACAAACACTTTTTATTTAAAAGGAGATTGTTATGGGAAGAGTTATTTATGATAAAAACTTCCATACTAAAAACTTTATTTTGCATTATAAGCAACTTGTCAATAAAGATGAGTTTATGAGAGATAAAGTTAAGTACGGTAAGATGTTAGATACATTATCAAAAACAATTAATGTAGATGAAAATAAGTCTATACTATTTATTGGCAGTAAAGATATTCATAAAGAGATATTCTTATCTTTGTTTAGTAGATATGATACACTACAGTCTTATTACTATTGCTCTATGATGATGTTGCATGATATTTTTTGGGGGAATAGGGGTAGTGAGAATACTAATATCTTAGATGATGATAAAATGTTTTCATTACAGGATATTACACAAGACGTATTATGTTTGTTTATCAATCGAGAAATGATTCCTACTAAAAATGCTAGTGTAGTGGGAAGTGTGATTACATCTAGGTGTATGTTGAGTCATAGCAAGAGAAATTGGATATTCTTTAATGGGTTTGTATCTGATATGTTAGATAGAGAGGGATACAAATCTATTTATGATTTGTTTAATTCTAATGATGAGTTTGTTGTTGTGGATTTAAATAAAGAGTACAGTGATTTATTGTCTAATGCTATAGATAGTAAAAGCAATACTAACAGAAATATAAAGACATCTACTAAACGTAGAGAAGTGAGTAATAGTAATTTGTCTGATATGTATTAAGGGGTGTAGTTAGTAAAATGAGAAATATTATTTATTCTAGTTTTAGTAAGGATGACCCTTATTATATTGATTATCTTAAATTATTTGAGGAAGAGGCAGATAATTATAAGAAGAATTATAAAATAGATTCTGTTTTATCTGATGTTGAACGTAAGTTTTTAGATTATATTATTAGTTCTTTTGAATCTAGTGGTGAGACACCTAGTAAAGATTTGTTTATTAAGGTGTTTAATGATGAGTTTTCATTAGAACATGAGTTTGATAATGCTGTAGAGATTGGTATTAATGATTTTCGTGTATATATTTTTAATTTAATTGATAGAAGGGTTAATAAATATATTTCGGAGAGACTTGATGTACTTAATCAAAAAGTAAAAGATACAGGTATTACTGATGAGATTGCACAGGAATTTACAAAGTTAACTTCTTTGTCAAATAGAAATAAAGCAAAAGACATTGAGATAGAGATTAATTCTAGGGAAGAATATAATCTAAAGAAAGAGCGTCCTGTAGGGTTAATTACTGGTATACCTGAGATTGATGATAAGATTGGTGGCATGAGTCCAGGAACTGTTTCTACGATTGCAGGGTTTACTTCTCAATATAAATGTGTATCAGAAAATGAATTTGTGTATACTAATAGAGGTCTTTTAACGATGAAAGAGATTTATACTATTGGTGTACATAGTGATTTGATGGTACAGTCTGAATTTGGTATGCATAAACTTGTTGCAGTACATGATGAGGGTACTAAGAAGTCTTATATCATTTATATTGGTGGTATACCTGTTGAGACATCACCTGTACATAGGTTTAGGGTTTTAACTGACAATGGCTTAGAGTGGGTAGAAGCACAAAATCTTAAATGTGGTGATAGAATCGTACAATCATTGAAACAATCTACGCATGATGGGTTGATTGGTGATAAGTTATACTGGGAATATAAAGCAAAGGTAATCGCTATAACAAAAGAAAGTTTTGATAGTGACTTATTTACTAAAAGTGTTAGTTGTTGGAAGTCTTTCATTAGTGAGTTGTTTAGACATATAGGGTATGTAATTAAGGGTGGAAATACTTTTATGTATTTTCTTAATGTTGATAAAGCGTATGCTGTAAGTCATTTGTTATCTGCTTTAGGGATTTCTACAGTATATGTTAATAATAAGTTGTTTATTAAAGGTTCTGTATCTTTACAACGATTTATTAATGTGGTTGGTGTGGATACATATAATCATGTTAGTGACAGTTTTTATTTATCGACTAGGCATGAAGAAGGTTTAGGGATAGAGGAGTTTGTTGCTATAAACAAGGATGATATGTCTGAGTTTCTTGGTGCTGAGTTGGTTTGGAATACTGTAACTGATATAGAAGAGTCTGAATGTTATATGTATGATTTGACAGTAGAAGGTTCTCCTACATATTGTTTAAATGGGTATGTAACACATAATACTACTATGGCTTTAAATGTAGCACATCTTAATGCGTATGAGCTTGGTTATAATGTATGTTATCTGTCATTAGAAACACCTAAAGAGGATATTAACTGGAATTTATTATCTTGTCATAGTTATGATAGTAAATTTAGTAAATATAATTTTGTTGGGCACGATAAGATGCGTAGAGGTACTATGACATCTGAAGAAGAAGATTTTATCTTTAATGAGGTAGAACCTGATTTAAAAAATGATTATGTAGATGATGAGGGGTATTCTAGAAAACGAGGTAAGGTAGTTATTCTAGATGAGTCTGATTTTAAAACATTTTCCTTTGGTGAAATATCTGCCGCTATTGAGAAGGTAGATGATAAGTTAGGTGGTAAGTTAGATTGTGTTATAGTCGACTATATACAATTATGTAAGTTTAGTGGTCAGGGTGTTACGTATGATGCTAATTCTCAGATTAATAGCTATGTAACATTCTTTAGACGGTTAGCACAAAACTTTAAGAAAGAGATTAAAGAGGATGGTACTGAAGATGTAAGGCAACTCACGATGATTTTATTAGCACAGATTAATCGTAGTTCTTGGCAAAAGGCTAGTAGGAATGATGGTAGATATGATATCACTTGTTTAGCTGATGCGAATGAATTAGAACGTGGTAGTGCTAGGGTATTTACAACTTATACATCTGAGGATTTAAAAGCTAGAAAATCTGCACAAGTGCAGATATTAAAAAATCGTGCTGGACAGACGATGTATGACCCTGTTACTGTATATGCTGATGGTGAGTCATATGTATTTATGTCAGAGGATAATATGAATGGTAGTTTTAGTGCAGATGGGTTAGCTAGTGTTGAGAGTGCTTTTGCTAATATGGATGATGATTTTGATTTTATGTAGAAATGAGGTATTTGTATGAAAACTTTTGTTTTTGATGGTAAAGAGTATAATTTTGCTGAAGACATTACACCTAAAGAAGAGGGTGATTTTGTGGCTGTAGCTACTAGCTCTGAGAATGAGATTTGTCAGTTATATTTCATAGATGGCAAATTAATGTCTGTTGATGTGTTATAAGATTTAATACTAACTTCATAAATGTAGTAAAATAAGGGGTATTTCATTATAATTATGTAGTATATATAAAATTGAGTGTCTTAATTGTTAGATACTCAATTTTTTACTATATAAGAAAGTGAATATATGATATAGATATGAAGCAGTTAGATTTATTGACTAAAAGTTTTGAAGATAATATTATAAAGTGTAGAGTGAGTGGAGATAGAGGTGCTTTAGCAGTTTTATCCGATGTGCATCAAGGTCTTAATGATAGAAAGTATTTACAAGATACTGTTAAATTCTTGTTGTCATTAGGTGATAGGTGTAAAGTCATTCTAGGTGGCGATTCTACAAATACTACAACTAAAAACTCTAAAGGTAATGTGTTGGAGGAGTGGTGTAGTGGTAGTGAGCAGATTTATACATTGGTTGATGATATGAGACCTTTATATGAGAGTGGGCAACTTATAGGTATTATTGAGGGTAATCACCCTAAACGTGCTTATAATGAGGCATACATCACTATAGAAGAGATGATTGCTAGTCTATTAGGTGATAAATCTTTATATAAAGGTTCGATGGGTGTTGTGTATTTTAATGTAAATGATAACTTATATGTACATCAAATTTTGCATAAGCATAGGTCTGTAGAGGGTGCATATGATTATTTTAGTGCTGATGTAAATTGGTATGAGCATAAACATAAGCCTATGACTAGACCTAGAGTTAGGATTGAGCATAATAAGTTTGTTAAAAAACCTGTAGCTAAACAGGTCTGGGATATTTATCAATCTAGTTTTCAAGTGTTTCCTGATTATGCTAAGAGTGGTGGATATAAACCTAGTGTGAGTGGATACTATATTTGTGAGATGACTGGTGATAAGCATAATAGAATGGCAACACCTTATTTTGATAGTGATTATAGAAATTTAATCAAGAGTGGGTATATATTTTAGGAGATATTATGGGAGATAGACTTTTAGAGATGTATCAGAATAATAAGGGTTTTAGAGATGGTAATATCATAGCTTGTCTATTTATCGGAAGAGAGGGTGAGTATGGTGAATATCCGTCAGAACCTTTCTTAGAGTATATGGAATTAGATATTGGTGGATTTGATGAGTTATTGTATGACTCATACATCTATAAAAATCTATCTTTAAGAGATATTGCATATATGGTAATGTATTCCTATTTAGAAGATGAGTATGAGTACACAGTAGATTGTGGTTCTTTCAATATGATTGTGAGGTCTGAAGGTTCATACAAAGGTTTTAAGATTTATATTAATATACCTTTAAGTGCTTTTATTGATAAGTGTATGTTACGATATTGCTATAAGGATATCAGTCAGGTTGTTAATAAGATTTTTAATTTATACAAAGATACTGGGGTTAGCGAATGTTTGAAAAGAAAAATAAATTAGATAGTTGGTTGGAAGAGATACATAGTTTCATTGAGTTAGAAGATGGATGTGCAGTTTCTAGTAGTGTAATTGAAAATGCTTGTAATTTTTTAAGTAGGGTGTATGACATTGATAAGAGCAATCCTTGGTATCGTAGATGTGGTGTTTATATAAAATCTTCTACGATTGGTAGCGTTCTAATATCTATACAGGCTGTTAATGGTACATTTGTTGATATTGAGTTTATGGTAGATGGTACTATTAGTGTATATCATTATGATACTTTAGAAGATGAAGTTAATATTGTTGATTTAATGTATTTATTGGTGTATAGTGTTGATGAGGCTGTAGAAGAATTTTCTAAGTTGATTGAATTTAGCTATATTTAAATATAAAGGGGATAGTAATTATGATTATTCATTCAGTTGAAGAGGCTCATGATATTATTAAGTTTTTTAAAAAAGAGTATAGTCAGGTAGATTTATCTAATCAACTTAAAAACTTAAAGGATTTTATTGGTAGTGTTGATATAGAGAAGCCAATTTATAATGTGAATGTTGATATTTCTATTAATAGTGATGGTGTTGTTACTTTATCTTATAGTGTAGATACATGGGATGTAAACATTATATTTTTTCAAGATAATCAAGTGCATATTCAAGAGTGTGTAAATCATATTACAAAATTTGAAAATGTGAAACGTGCTATCTTATATGCTAAACGATTTTTATGTTTATAGAGGTTTTTATGGAGATATTTTCATTTTTTATTATACTTAGTGTGTTTACAATTATAATGACTGTTGTACAAGATTATTTGATATACAAGAGTCCCTATTGGTATGCATTGTTTGCGTTTGTTTGGTTTGTGTTGATGATGTTGTGTTTGTGTCTAATACCAGGGTTATTTCAGTAGAAGTGTTGTAATACTTCTACTATTTTGATATATGGGAGATTATTATGAATGGTACATTTTCAAATGCAGTTATGGTAGGTACTGTAAATAGTTTTAGAAATACAATGTATATAGCTATTAAATTTATGATAGATAAAGAGTTGTATGATATTTATAGTAAAGATTTGTATTGTAATTGTGGTGATTTTGTATATAGTAAGTTTATTGGTTTCAATAAGATGACAATTACATTAAAAGATTTTTCTATGTATGATAATAAAATGTTCTATAGTGATGGTGAAATAACTGTTGATAGTGATGAAGGTAGTAAGTTAGATATTAAATTTAATTCTAGTGGATGGTGTGATGCTTATACCTATGGTTATGATGGTGTGTCATATGTTATAAATGCTTATGAAAAAGTAATTGAATTTGTAAAACAGTATATTGATTGGTATAAGTTTGATAGAGGTTTTTTAATTGATAGACTGAGAGAGTTTGTTACTCAATATGGTTTGATATTACAATGTAGTAATATGAGGTAATAGTTTTATATATAATTGTTGTACATTCCGTCATGATGGTTGTATAATAAAAGTATATTATTCTTATGAAGTAAGGATGATAGCGACTGTACAAGTAGAAGTAGTGAAGCGTATGTTTATTATCTTAGTTATAGGGAGCAAGTTTTAGCCGATTATAATGATGATGGGTAACAAAAGCATAACGAAACGAAAGGAGGCCGTTTAATCTATGTCTAATAAGATTAAGGCTTTGTTGTCAATTTTTGCATTTAGTGTCTTTTTTGTTTTTGGGTGTCACAGTGTTGATGCAAGACAGGTTATGACTACTGCATACTCACCACATGAACAGGCTGGCTATATGGCTAATGGGCTGTGGATTCAAGAGGGATATGTTGCATTAGATTTTCTACCTTTAGGTACACAGGTTTGGCTCGATGGTGTGCCTTATATTGTGGGAGATAGGATTGGCGATGGCGATTATAATCATGTTGATATTGTAATGAATAGTTATGAAGATGCGATTCAGCATGGTAGACGTTATATGGATTTACAGTACTGATTCAATATAAGAAGATAAAAATTTAATAGTATACAAATATTTTAAGGTATGTTGCGTTGACAGCATACCTTATTTTTATAATTTCATATAACTTAACAAAACTTTACAATATAATAGATATGTGGTATACTATGAGTGTGATAAGAGTGGTATTAAATCAAAGGAGAAATAAAATGAAAAACTTTAAAATCTATATTGTGAGTGGTGAAGATAATTCTAAGTATGAAATTTCATTAAATGAGTTAGTTACTAAAGGTAATTATACTGAAGATGAAGTTTGTAAGTTGTTAGATTATATTGAGTCCACTAAGTACAAAACTTTCAGATGGAAGTTAGTACACAAGGATTCTATTCATGCTATGGATGGCGATGGGATTCAACACTACTTAGTTGTGTTATAATATAAGGAGAGATAAAATGAAAAAATTCGTAAGTGTTTATTATAATTTTGTTGGTTTGAATATAGAAGAAGTAAGTTCCTATATTGATATTCATGAAAATGGGTATTGGGGAGCAGAGTCAGTTAAGGTACAGGCTGATGTGTATGGTCTTGTTAAAGGTAGACATACTATGCCAGTAGAGGAGTATGTTTTTGATGAGATTGGTGATATGTTTAACTTTTTTAACTTAGAGGTTAAAGCATTGTCATCTATTAAAAAGACATCTGATTTATTAGTGTTGTATGTGACAGGTTTAACTGCCGCTACAGTAGCTGTTTTAAATACTGCTAATAGATTAGGGTATAAAGATGTTGTGTTAAAGCATTATAATAAAGATAATGGGCTTTATGAGTGTCAATGGTATATTAGAGGTGGGAATTAAAAATGGATGCAATTAATACAGTATATGGAATTTATCAAGATGGTCAATCAGTAGGATTTCTTTCACATGATAGTTTTGCAGAATTTTTTAAAGATGTGTGTATTGATTTAGTATGTACTGTTGAAGAGAGGGAGTACATTACAGATAAAGTTAATTTGAATGTCTTATACTTTGAGTTTGGGAAGTTCTTTTCAGATGAAGATGGGACTACATTATATAGAGTTGTAGGTAAATTCCCTAAAAAAGATATGGAAGTTTTTGGTAAAGAGTTTTACAGTAAGATTAAAAAATGATAATCTCTAGAGATACTAATATAGTATCTCTTTTTTGTGTTTATTGTAACTTATATATTATATTAGATGTATTCTTTATTTTTTAGTGTGTGGTGGTATTTAATATATGGTAATTTTAACAAAGAAAACAAAATATGACAGTATTTTGGAAGGTGTACATACATTGGTTAATGAGTCTGTGTATGGAGATTTAAAGAAGATTGGTAACAGCAAGAAGTTTACTGAGTTAAAATCTTTTAAGGATAAAAAATATCCTCATTTAGATTTAGGATATAGGATTCATAAGATTAAGAAAGATACTTTTACATTGGACTTAGATTTCTTAGCAGGAAATAAAGATTTAGATACTCATGCTGAATTTATTGTTAGATGTTCTTGTGAGTATGTGGATAATGATGGTGTTGGCAATGTAACAATTAATGCAGATACTGTTATTGTTGAGTCTTTAGATGCTCCTATTGTTTCTGCATTAGATAATTTTAAATCTTTTAAAGTTAAGAGCGGTGTTAATCTCATTAATAAGGAAGATTTTGATGTTAATAGTAGTTTATCTGAAGTAGTTACTGATGCTTGTGTTGTTGCATTACAAAAGGTGTTACTAAATAATTCTCAATTAGATAAAAAGATAGAGAAGATTACAAATAGTGCAAAAGGATTTAGTTCTGTTAGTGGTTTTTTAACTGTATAGATAGGTGGATACTTAATGGCTGAAGAGTATGGGAAAGAGTGGAGATATTCTTTAGAAAGACAACATAGTGTACATAATCCTGTTATAATCAATGAAGATATAGAATTACAAAGACGAATGTTTTGGGAGTCAGCGTTACATACTGGCATTACTGTTGATTTTTATAATTGTAAATTTGAGCAACAAGATTTCAATCAAGATTTAAATCTTATGTGGGATGACGCTATACGATTACCTGTTATTTTCGATGATGCACCTAAAGTTAAAGTATTGAAGAATTTAGGATGGTATACAGAGGATGATGAAAGACCTGAGTTGGTATATCTTCCTATGTATAAAGATTGGATGACAAAAGAGTTATTAGATGTCAAAGAAAATTCTATTATCAGATTATATTATTTTGGTGGTATTAATACTGCTGACTTTAGGGTTACTGATAAGAAGATGGACAGTGTGTATGGTGTATACTGGGTTTGTAAATTAGCACCTGAAAGAATGAATGATTTTACTATGATAGAGTTAAATGGTGAGCATTTCTTAAAACGTAGTGAGGTTAGAAGTAGACATACTGAGTACATGGATAAGCAGATTAGTGATGGATATAGTCCTGATTATGACAAATCATCTGATTTTAGGAATTATGAACATTCATCGTATGTTAATCAGATAGTTGACAATGATGAGGATGATGGATTAGCAGATAACTTGAATTATTCTAGTACTGAAAACAATAATGTTGGTTATATTGATAAAGAAGATAACGAGAGTACAACTTTTACATCTATTGATGGTAAGAAATATATAGATAATTTTGATATTATAGAAAATTATGAAAAACCAAAGAAAAAAGATAAAAATTCTGATAGTAGATTTGTAGTGAGGTAAGTATTTTGAAGTATAGTAGTGATTATATCGTAGAATCATTAAGGGGTAATTCTATTAATGAAGCTAAAGTTGTAACATTTGATGGTAAGAGTAACCCTGATTTTGGTCAGGCTGTTATTATGGCTGGTGGTGCAGGCTCAGGAAAAGGAACAGCTTTGAGGAGTGTTATCATGATGCAGGGTAAAATCTTCGATGTTGATGAGTTAAAACAATTATATGTAAAAGGTTCTAAAGCAGGTATTTTTGATGATATTCGTGGTGGAAATTATGATTTCAAGAATCCTGATGATGTAGCTTTATTACATCAAAAGGTAAAAGAATTAGGATTAAAAGATAGAAGAGAACAGGCTTTCTTCTCATCATTATCTACTAATCGTTTACCTAATATTGTATTTGATATTACCGGTGATGAGGAATCTAAATTGACTAAGTTGTCAATGATGTGTAAGGATATTGGATATAGGGTAACTTTAGTATGGGTAGTCGCTAATAGGGAAGAAGCATTTATCCGTAATTTACAACGTGATAGGACTGTTCCTGATGAAGTATTCCATGCTACACATAATAATGTAAAAACAAGTGTATTTAGTTTTCTTGAAGGTAGTGGTAGTAAATTCTGTGATAGTGCTTGGATAGTATTCTCTAGTGGTGCTAGTGCTGAGGAAATGACACCTGATGAAAAGAGAGCTTTAGAAAATAATAGGGTTATTAAATTAGAAAAGAAAGGCTCTAAATTTGTTGTACCTGATAAAGTGTATCGTAAAATAATGAAAGTTACAGGTAGGAATGAGATAGACCCTAAGAATCCTCAAAACTATATTAGTCAAAAAGAATTTGCTAAAGATGGACTTAAAGATGCTATTAAGTCCGTTAGAGGTGGTAAAACTACAGTTAGGAAAACTATTTTTAATAAGTAGTAGAGGTATTTTAAATGAAGTTGTTGAGAAATGTACAGGAAATGGATAGGGTTGATGGTATTTATATCACTGTATCTCAACATATGTTAAAATTAGGTTCTAAAAGGATACAAAAGGAGTTAGGGAGTCTTTATTATCAAGACTTCCTAATATTTATGGCTGTTACTTTGGCTAAGGAGTTTGAACGTGCTATAGATACACAAAGATATAAAGGTACTAAATGGGCCCCATTATCAGTTTCTTATTTAACATATAAGCAGAGAAAGAATTTATCTCTTAATATCTGGGAAGCCACTGGCTTTCTAAAGAATAGCATAACTATATTCAAGAAGTTTAATAACTTTATTGCTGTTGGTTTTCAACAAAAACAATATTATCCTAATAGTGGAGCACAGGTAAATATGGTTGCTAGGTATGTTGAGTATGGTACTAATAGGAATACTGTAAATGGTAAGAAAACAATGCCAGCTAGACCTTTATTTAGACCCATAGCTAGTTATGTTTCTAAACATATATCAAGGTATTATAAGGCTTATCTCAAAGAGATAGGTAAACTTGGTAATAAGAGAATACCATACTTATATCTTAGGAATAAGAGTGTTAAAAGGTCATCTAAAAATAGGAAGTAGTTATATTAATTTACACAACTTTACATAATATATGTTTTATGTTATATTAGATATGTAGAGTGGTTAGATTAATTTATAAGGTGTGGTATATATGGATAAACAAAAATTAATTTTAGAAGAACTTAGAGGTGTAGAGAATATTAATGAATCTAGCTTAGGTAGATTATATCAACATATAGGTAAAGATTATATTGTATTCATTACATCTGATAGACAGGCATTAGATGTTACTGAAAATAATAAACGTAGGAAAGAGTTAGAGAAGTATATTCGTTTAGCTGGTTTTGGGTATAATAAAGTAGTTGGAAATTATGTAGAGGAAGAGACTGGGGAACCTAAGAAAGAGAAGTCTTTTGTAGTTTATGGTAAAGATGAAAAAGAGATGCTTAAAATGTTTAAGCGTTTAGGTGAAAAGTACGAGCAGGATTCTATTTTATTTGTAGATTTAGAAGGTAATGCTTATCTTTTATATACAAATGGTAGCAAAAAGGGTACCAGTGATAAACTTGGTAATTTTCATGTAGGTATTGTAGGTGATTTTTATTCTACAATAGGTAAAAAAGCCTTTAGATTTGAGGTTAGTGAGTCTTACTATAAGGAAAGTTTTACTACATTTAGTGGTATGCTACACGAAAATTTCATGAAATTTGTTAATAAGTACGATGATTTTGATATTAGATGGGAAAATAGATAATGCATAGTCCTTTATATCAATACGATTTAGCTTTATTTGATAGAATACATAGTTTGTATGATGAAGTATTTTTTGCTGATGTTGATGAACAGTTTATTACTAATGCTAGGGAACATCAAGGTAAGGTAGTTATGCCATTTATTGGTATTAGTAGATTGCCAGATTTTTCTATTAATTATGAATTTTATAATGACAGTCAAGTTCGGCGTGGTTGGACTAATCTAGGAGCAAAAGACCAAGATGGTGTAGAGTTTGCAGGTAAGAAAGTTATGATACATTCATTACCTGTTATGCTACAGTATCAAGTAGATGTGTATGCAACTAAACGTGACGTGTGTGATGGTTTGATTTCAGAGTTGATTATGGAATTTCATGAGAGACCTTATCTAAGGGTTCAGTTCATGGACTTAGGTGATGTTATACAAGAATTTCAAATAGCTGTTGAAGATGGTGTTACAGATAATACTGATGTTAGTGGTTTTAGTGAAACAAACAGGTTTTATAGAAAATCTATAACAATCAATATAGACCATGCATATATCTATAGGGTTGATAAAGCACTAGAGATTGAAAAGATAACAATAGATGTCAATGATTTACCTTTAGATAAAAAAGAAATTGAAAAAGTTAGACCTAAAGGTGAAGATAGTGGTAATGGTGGTAAAGTAGTACCTGATAATAGATTAAGTACAGATGGGATTTCACCAGGAGTTAGGTCAAAAGATGATTTAAATAAAGCTAATGAAGAGATAAATAGTTCTGATATAGAAATAAAAAGATAATAATTGTAAAGAAAGCACATTTCATAAAAAGAAATGTGCTTTTTATATATAAAATTTGAAAACATTAAAACAATAAATATCTATATTTACAAAAGATAATAGTATACAAAAGATGGGTAAGTGAATAAATTATAATATATTATAAATTATCCGTTAAGGGGGATACTATTTAATGGCTACATTAACAATGTTAAGTCCTGGTGTATACATGAATGAGGTTGATAAATCTCAGTATATTACAGATTCCTCTACTTGTATTATAGGTATGGTTGGTGGTGCAAGGTTTGGGCCAGTTGGTGTACCTACACTTATTACTTCTCAACAAGAGTTAGTCAAGACTTTTGGTGAGCCTGTTGAGGGTGAGCATGGGTTGTATAGTGCCATGATGGCTCTAGTTCATGCTAGTCAAGTAATTTATACTCGTGTTGTAAGAGGTGGAACAAAAGCTACTGCTGGTGTTTTGGGAACTGATAAAATTCTTTATAAATCAGCTGTTATAGGTGATGCTAGTAATGGGTTAAAGATTTCTCAAACTGCTTTAACAGGTGGCAAATTCTCCATTACTGTAAAAGATGCACAGGATGTTGAGAAAGAAAAGTTTGAGGATTTAACATTAACCTCATCGGAAGAAAACTATGTTGAGGCTATTGTAAATTCTAAATCAAAACTAATCAGGGTTGAACTTCAATCAACTGGCGAAATTACTGCCAAGGATTTCACGTTAGGTGATACTGTTAAAGGTGGTAACACTGGTGCAAATGCACATGCTGGTAAAAAAGGAACTGATAAGATTGTGTTAGAATCAAAATATTTTGATTCTGAGTTAAATGGATGTTCCGCAGTATTTAGTGCTATGGATGATTTTACTCAAACATTTAATTTACATATCTTGGATGAGAATGGTAATGTTGTTGAGCAGTTTAGTACATTATCACTAGATGCTAAATCACCACGTTTCGTAGAGACTATTATTAATAATGGTTCTATCCGTGTTAATGCTAAGATGGATACTAATACATCTATTCAATATCATGAGGATACTATAATCTTTAGTGGTGGTGATGATGGTATTTTAGGTATCACAGCACAAGATGTAATTGGTGATATTAGTGGTGGTGGTTTACAAAGTTTCTCTAACCCTGAAACAGTTACTATTGATGTATTGACTGCTAGTGGTTGGAGTGATTCATCTGTAATTAAAGCTGGTTTACATATTGTAGAAAATCGTGCAGACTCTATTTTCATCGTAGACCCTCCTTTTGGTATGTCTGTCCAAGAGATGATTAATTGGTCTAATGGTAAAGGTTCATATACAAATCAAGGTGGTTTAGATACATCTTATGGTGCATTGTATTGGCCATGGTTACAAATTAGTGATAACTATACTAATAAGAATATATGGTTGCCGCCTAGTGGGTTTGTAGCAGGTCAGTATGCATATAATGATAAAGTAGGTTTCCCTTGGTTAGCACCTGCTGGTCTTAATAGGGGTAAAATCACTAAAGCTATTAATACTGAATATTCACCAACTCAGGGTGAACGTGATGCTTTGTATGGACATAGAAATGTTGTAAACTGTATCACTAACTTCATAGGACAAGGTATTGTAATATGGGGTAACAAAACACTTCAACGCCAACCTACTGCATTAGATAGGGTAAATGTTCGACGTTTGATGTGTTTCTTAGAACGTAGTATTGCCGCTAAAACAAGGTATTTTGTTTTTGAGCAAAACTATGATGCAACATGGGAACGTTGGAAAACTCTTGTTGAGCCAGTATTAATTAATGCTAAAAATAATGGTGGTTTGTATGATTACAAAATTGTATTAGATGCTACTGCTGAGGATTATGAAAATAATAGGATGCCTATTAGTATCTATGTTAAACCAGTTAAATCTGCTGAGTTTATTAGTTTGACATACAATATCATGAGTTATAGTGCTAGTTTTGATAAATAAGGAGGAGTATAATAGATGAGTCAGTTAAACGCAGCTTTTATGTCTATGGATTCCACTTATGAAGTTCAACGTACCAATAACTTTAGGTTTATCGTTGATTTAAGTGAGTTTTCTAATAATACTTCTTCCTCTAGTGGTGATATCATTGAGTTGGCTTGTGATAGTACAGGTTTACCTACTGTATCTAATGACCCTATTGAGTTAGATTATGGTAACTCTCAAATCAAAGTTGCTGGTAAAGCTACAACTGAAGATATTACTGTTGCAGTTAAAGACTTCATTGAGCCAGATGTTGAGAATATTTTGTGGCAGTGGAGGTTGAAGGTATATAACCCTAAAACAGGTAAAGTTGGTTGGGCAAATAACTATAAACGTACTTGCATGATTGTTCAATATGGTCCGAATGGTGAAGTGTTGAGGAAATGGCAATGTGATGGTTGTTGGCCTACACAGCTTGATTTAGGTGAGCTTGATTATTCAAGTGGTGATAAAAAACAAATTAGTATGAACTTGTCTGTAGATACTGCATATCTTGTAAGGGATGGACAAAATACTCATATTTATGGTACTGATTAATAGTATTGTTTTTAGAGATGTAACATATGTTGCATCTCTTTTTTTGTGTTATAATAAGTGTATAGTATATTTTAGATGTTTTAGATATTTTTGAGGTGTAACATGGAAGAAAAACAATTAGAAGATTATCAAGTTAGGTTTATTGATGAATATCGTACTTTGTGTGAGAGATGTTCTAAACTACATAGTATATTAGTTAAGTATGATGCTGGTACATTAGACTTTTCTCCTAAATGTAGTTCTGAGTTGCTAAGTAGTCAGTTAGAGTATATGGAAGGTTATAAGTATATTCTAGAGGTTAGAGCTGAATTAGAAGGTATTGACTTAAATTTATTCATGGAGTAATGAATGAAGTTACGCAAATTTACTGTTGTTGCACAATTACATAAAGAACAAAATTATGATTTAATTGAGTATGTAGAATCATGTTTTGCAACATATAATAAAGCAAAGCGTGAAACATTTCATGTTATTAAACGTGATACTGATTTTAATAAGTCAGAGTTTAATACATACTTACAAACTAAATATGGCATTTTAGCTCGCACTGCAAATTCAATTATTTCAGATGCATATGGTACACTAAATGCTTTAAGGTCTTTGAGACAGTATGAAAAATCTCAATTAGAACATAAGATTTTATCATTAGAGGTGCTGGTTAGTAAACTTGAAGTGAAGGTTGCTAGAAATAAAAATTTGTTAAGACTTAATGATAAATCTGTATCATTGTTTATTCATCATAATTTAAAACAGAAGTTAGTTGCTAAAAAGAATCAACTTAATCATAAGAAACAAAAACTAGAAAATCTTAGTTATCAGATTGAAAATGGTGTTTATAAGATGTGTTTTGGCACAAAATATCTATTAAATCATGATTATGCTAAGTTTGTAGAGCATAGAGATAGTCAAATGTCTTTTATTGGTGATAGGTCTAGATATGCTGGCAATCAGATTATACAGCTATCTTACAACCATCAAAATAATCAGTTTGATATTAAGTTACGCAAAGATATTGGTGGTTTTAAAGACAAACGTGGTTGCTGTGTAATGGGTAAGGTTCATTTTAATCATCATAAACAAGAGTTAATTTCAATTCTTAGAAATCGTAATAGTCCTTTGTCTTATAAGATTGTTAAGAAGAATGGGCGTTATTATTTGTATTGTACTTTTGAGATTCAAAGAGATGATACTTCTTTTATTACTCATTCGTCTTGTGGTGTGATTGGTCTTGATTTCAATAAAGGATTTGTAACTTTAACTGAAACAAATCAATATGGTCATATGATTGATATAGGTTTGATTAAGTATCGTTTTAAGAAAGGTAATGCTACACAAACAGATTTAGAGTTTATTGCAAATTTAGTTAATAAACGTGCTTTATTAACCGGTAAAGATATTGTAATCGAAAATCTTGATTTTAAAGATACAAAAGCAAAAACTGTAAGTAGTGATGATAAAGGTAAGAAATATAATGATATGTTACACTCACTTGCTTATAGTAAATTTGTATGTATCATGGAAAATGTTTGTTATCGTAATTATGTTTGGTTAAGAAAAGTTAATCCTGCTTGGACAAGTTGGATTGCTAAACAAAAATATTGTCCAAAGATGAAATTAAATGTTCATACAGGAGCAAGTTTTGTTATTGCTCGTAGAGGTCAGGGTTATACTGATAGAGTTTAATATACTATAAAACATTGTTATATAAAGATGTATTAGATGCAAGGTATTCTAGCATCTCCCTTTATGGCATATAGAAATTAGAAGTCCAATCAAAAATAATTGTTGTGAGGTTAATAATCGAAACAGTTTTAGTTTGGATGGAATAGGTTACCCATATGACCTTGTGTTGAAAAACATTAAAAATAATCTTGGGATGATAATTTTTAATTGTCGTTTTTGAGTTGTGGTTGACTTATCTAAGTATATGTAGTAATATAATTTTAAAGTGTATATCTTCTCTGATTATCTGCTTTTTACTATTAATAGATATAACACTTAGTAAAACACACTTCTATGGTTTAAATAGAAGTGTGTTTTTATATATGTTAATGTAAGGGGTTTACATTTTTTGTGATATGTGTTATATTTTTGGTGGGATATTTTTTAGTAAGTGTTCCTTTCTTTTGGGTAGATACATTTAAGCGTATTTGAGCATATTTTAATCCTGTTGAGTAGTTTGATATATTTTTTGCTCATTTCTTGCAGTTGACACATTGGTTCTGTGTCAACTGCTTTTTATTTTGTCATTTTATAGATTGTTTATATTAAATGTCTTATTATAGTTAGTATAAATAGTTATATTTGATATATGTTCTCATTTTTATTTCAGATAGTTATTATATATAGTTAATCTTGTTATTAATAATATATAATAAATGTGTAAGTACTCAAAGATTCCAGTTCTACATTATACCGTATTGCTAATTAATATACAAAGGATATGTAAGGTAGTGTCATATTTAAGTAGAATGGGGGAAATGTCTTTGAATATTATTGAGATGCTTTCTGTTCTAGGTATGAATATCAGTATAAGTGATGTTTCTATGGCTACGATTTTACTACTAACTATCATTCAGATATCACCAATAGATTTTAATCCACTATCTGTGATTTTATCTATTATAGGTAGAGAATTAAATAAAGAGGTTATAGATAGGGTTGAAAAAATTGAAAAGTTAGGTGAGTCTAATAGTGAGGGGTTAATTAAGTTGTCTTATGAAATATCTGAGACTAGGGCTATAAATTCACGCTCTAGGATTTTGGAGTTTGATGATGACTTATTACATAATGTAGCAAAGTCAAGAGAGAGTTTCGACCACATTATGCTTGATATAACTTATTATGAGCATTTTTGTAGGAGGCATCCAGATTTTCACAACCATATAGCTGATATAGCTACATCACATATAGTAGAGACATATAAGAGTAGATTGTCTAGGAATGATTTCTTAAAGTAGATGAGGTTATATGGAGAGTAGAGTTAGGGTAAATACTAACTCTACTTTTGTTGTTATATGGGGTTATATTATTGTATATAAATAATTTTAGTAGGAATACTTTAGATATTTTATTTAATACGTACAGAAGAGGTTTATATGGTTCAAGAGAATACATTTAGTTTAGGTTCTGATGTTTTTGGTGATAATAATAGCGGTGTTGAAAAAGTAGATGTTATTAACAAAGATGTTAGAGTAGATGATTTAGGTGTTAGGGAAGATAAAAAAGACATGGTAGAAAACAATACAAAAGTTGATACTATTGCAAGAGATTTAGATAGGGAAGATATGTCAGCTGGTTCTAAGAAAAGTAAATTAGATTATGAAACAACAGTTTTGTTACCATCTAAAGGGATTTTATATAGAGATGATGGTATACCTGCTAATATTACTTTACGTGGTATGACAACTCGTGATGAGAAGATTATGTATGCTAGTCAGGGTGCTGATGTATTTAAAAAGATTCTAAGGAATTGTATTGTTTCACCTGAGAATATTGATATTAATCGTCTTATTAGTGCTGATGAAATGTTCTTAATTTTGCAGTTAAGGATGGTAACTTTTGGTGATAAATATAAAGTACGTTCTACTTGTCCTCATTGTGGTGCTGTAGATGAGCATGAAATTAGTTTGTCTGATTTTGAGACTTTATATTTAGATGATGATTTCACAGAGCCTATTAAAGTTGAGTTACCTCGAAGTGGGGATGCTATTTCTTTACGTTTGTTGCGTAACTCAGATACTGAGTATGTTGAAAAATATGCTAAAAGGTTTGCTAAACAATTTAATCAGAATTATAAAGAAGTGTTGTATATCTGTAGGATGGCTAAGTATATTGTTGCTATTAATGATAAACCAGTAGATTTCATTGATGCTAGGTCTTATGTAGAAAATATGTTATCTATGGATAGTGCTAAAATGCAGTCTGTTATTGGTAGTATTATTGTAGGTGTTGATACAACTGTAGAACATGAATGTACTACTTGTGGTGAGTATTATGATTTTCAAATGCCTATTACGAGTGAGTTTTTTCGTCCCACAATTAAGTAGTTATAATACTGAAGAAGAGAATAAAGTTGCTAGGGAGATTCGTTTTTCCGCATTTAGGGTTCTCATGAAAGAGGCTTTTCAGTTAGCATATTTTGGGAGAGTTTCTTATGAGTCTGTTGATAATATGAGTTCTTTAGAGAGAAGAACTATGTATCAATTATTAGTTGAGCAGAAGAAGGAAGAAAAGAAAGCACAAGATGAGGCTATTCAGAAGGCTAAAGAGAATAAAGGTTCTCGTAGGCATAGAAGGAGGTAGCCTCTTTCTTTTATATTGGTGGTTTGTATATGGATGAAGCAAAGAATAAAGAAAATCTAAATAAACGTATACAAAAGATAGAGCAAAAAGAGGCTAAAAGGGTTGAAAAGCAGATTGCTAAACGTGAGCAACGTTTTTCTAAAATGCTAGACAATCAGATGAATATGCTAGAGAAGTTCTATGAGACTTCTAATAAGAAAACAAAGGATAGACTTAGTAGTGGGTTACAGAATCAGCAGACAATCTTAGAGGATAATTTGTCTGATATGAAGAGAGAGTTCAACTTATATGCTAAGTATATGGACAACAGTACTCGTAAGTATTATAAGGGTATGATTTCTGTTGCTGATGAAAATTTACAAACAATGAAAGACACAGTATCTAAGCGTTTTGGTGAAATGACTGATGATATTGAAGATGAGATTGTGGGTATGACTGATTCTATCTCTGATAGGGTGAAGAGGTTTACAAAGGACATTAGAGATGCCGCCATAGCTTTGGAGTTAACAGATGTTGCTGACAATGTTAAAAGTCAATTAACAGACATTACAGACTCTTTTATTGACAATTTTAGGGAACGTAGTGCTATGTATAATGGCAACATTACAAAAGGCAGTTATCAAAAAATGATAGGTAGTGTTGTAGATTCGTCATATGCTATGAGTAGGTCAGAGGCATCTGAGCTTGTAAATTCTGTTATGGATGAGATGTCTATGAAAACAGGTGAGCAGTTAGAGCCGTATTTGAAAGAGATATCAGCGTTACATACTTCTATAGATGCTAATATTAATGATATGACTGGTATTATGAGAGCAGATATAAATTCAGGGGCTAGGGGTGCTATATTTAAGAGTATTTCTAATATAGCGACTGGACTTGGTTCTGATACGAATTTAACTGTTGATAGTAATGCTATGTTATCTTCTATGAATGAGCATATTGAGGACTTATTTAATTTGTCAAAAGGTGATTCTAAAAAATTCACAGGTATGACTAAATCATTGGCTACGATGGAAGGTATTCAACAACAAGAATATAATAAAGGTGTTGAGGAAGCAGGGGGCAAGATTGTAGAGTGGTCTAAAATGTCTGTTCCTGAACTTCTTAAAGATGATGATTTTGTCCATTTTACTGCTTTGAGTGGCATGACTGCACAAGATTTCAGAGATAATATTGATAGTGGTAATGCTGATAAAGTCATGATGGCTATGCAAGATACGTTGAAAGATGTAAAAAATGACCAGTTTGCTTTGAATCAACGTAGAGAGATGTTAGGGTTTAGTTCGGATGCTGTTGCGATGGCTTTAGCAGATGAGGATAGTTTAGCTGATAACTTGAAGAAAGTTACTGATAATATTAATGCTAATGCAGATAAGACTGGTTCAAATGCTGAAAGTATGGCTGGTAAGTCTACAGGATTCGTAGAAAAAATTGGTAATTGGTTGTCTGATTCATTCCCAGTTAGGTTGGTATCTGATTTCTTTAGTCAGTTAGATGTTAAAGCCGCCAACTTAGCAAATTACGCTATTATAGCTTATACCGCCGCTAATGCGTGGGGTAATGTAAAAGGATATTTCAATAGTTTTAAAGGAATATCTAAAGGTTTTAAAGGGATGGGAACATTCTTTGAAAAGGGAGGATTAAAGAGGATATTCAGTTCTAAAGGTGCTTTAAGTGGTGCTATAGAGAGTGGATTATCTTCTGTGTTTGGTAAGACAGGAGGTTTTTTCAGTAAGGTATTTGATGGCTTTAAAGGTGTGTTTTCGTGGGTAGGTAGAGTATTCTATGCAAATGCACCTGAGGGGATAATAAGGGCTTTATCTAAAGTTGGTTCTAAATTATGGAAGCCTTTTTCTGATTTCTTTGGTACTATTTTCTCTAAAATAGGTAGTAGTGGTATTGGTAAAATATTCAGTAAGTGGTTTGGTGGGGGAATATTTAAAGTCTTAGGTAAATTTATACCAATCATTGGTGGATTTTTTGATGTTATATTAGACTTCTTTGATGGTTTGAATAATGTTGATAAATGGTTTGGTGAAAATCACAGTCTACTAGATACTATTATGAGTGGATTAATAGGTTCTATTTTTGGTACAGGTGGTGGTGTTCAAGGTAAGAATTTCATGGATGATTTCCTCACTGTTTTGGCTGGTGCTTTTAAAGGTGGTGCAGCTGGTTTTGCAGTAGGTGGGCCTATGGGTGCCTTGGTAGGTGCTATTATAGGTGCTATTGCTAATGCTATCGGTGGTGACAGGATTGCTAATGCATTTAATGACTTCAAAGATAGGATTATAGGTATTTTTGATGGTATATTTGATGCTTTACATGATTTAGTAGCTGATTCATGGGTTGGTAAGTTGTTTGGTATGGAAAAGACTAATCCAGATGCTACAACTTCTGATAATTTAGGGACTATATTTAAAGGTGGTTTAGAGTTAAATCCATTTTTAGCACCAGCGATGGCTGTATATAGTAAGATGACTACACCTATTGATGATAGCGATATAGGTTCTCATGCTGATGGTTTGTCAAATGTACCTTATGATAATTATTTAGCATATTTACATAAAGGTGAGGCTGTCTTAACCGCTAATCAAGCAGGTGCTGTTAGGTCTGATGGTGGTATTGATGTTGGTAATAGTGGTTCTTTAATTAATGCTTTAGGATTAAATGGTGAGATAGGTCAAGGACGTTCTGTATTTGAGAAAGTGTTAAGAGGTGTTTTTGGTATCACTGGTGAGGATACGTATGGTGTAGGTGGTCTTTTTGGTACTATACTTAAAAACTTATTTAATATTGGTAGTGATGGTATAGGGGGTCTTTTTGGTGATGGTTCTTTATTAGACAAATTAAAGTCATTGATTGGTGGTAGTGATTCTTCTTCATCAGGTGGTGGAAAAGGAGCCCCCATGTCTACTGGTAAAGGTGATTCTAAGAAGGTGTGGGATTTCTTAGCTGGTAAGGGGTTTTCTGCTAATGCTATTGCTGGCATTATGGGGAATTTACAGGAAGAGAGTGGATTCCGTAGTGGTGCTATTGAAGGTGATATGGGGAAAACAAATGAGGATTTACTTAAACAGATTACTGCTAGTAAAGATGCATTTTTGGCTCATCAAGGTGGTTTTGGTTTAGCACAATGGACAAGTGATAACAGAAAATCTGATTTATGGGATTATGCACAGTCTAAGGGTAAGAGTGTTGCTGATTATGATACTCAGTTAGAGTTCTTATTTAAGGAATTAAAAGAAAATTATTCTGATACTTATGATGCTTTAATGAATGGTAGCATATCTTTAGAGGAAGCTTGTACAGTATTCGGTGATAAGTATGAGGGTTTTGGTGCAAATTCAGCCGCTAATAGGTTAGCTAATGCTAAACAAGTATATCAAGATAGTACAGCTACAGCAGGTAGTGGAAAACCTCAATACGCTCAGGGTACACCTTGGGTACCTGATACACAGGTTGCTTTAATTCACGAGGGAGAGATGGTAGTACCAGCTGATGTAAACCCACTTAATACAACTACAAGTACAACAACTGTTTCAGATGAAGATGGTAGTGAAAATGTAGTAGACGCTATAAAGTGGCAAGTTAGTAGGTTGGAGGCTAAGTTTGATATATTAATTAATATATTATCAGGTGGCTCTAGTACTAGAGGTGTTAGTGGTAGTACTTCAGTCGATAATTTGTTGAGAGTGTAATGTTTGGGGGTGTTTGAGTTTTGGCAAATGACTTTAGTTCTGACAAGTATTCTATGTCAGTTGGTAAGAGTGGGGTTACTACGATGCAGTGGAATCCCACTCAAATCGTACCTTGTTACATTGTAAATCTTGTTACAGGTATGAAGATTAATTTTGCGACTCTACCTACAGATGTTTCTGAGGATTACTCTGCTAGTTTCGGTTCTCAGCAACCTATGGGTAGGTCATCTCCATATTTTAACTATGAAAATAGTGAGGCTAGGACAGTTTCTTATAGCGTTACATTGCATAAAGATATTGTACCTGATATGGAGAATGTTGTATTAGAGTGTAAGAAGTTAGTATACCCTAAATACACAGGGAGTTTAGTTACGCCACCTTATTGTTATGTGAGGTTTGGAGCTATGATAAATATGACTGCAATAGTCAATTCTGTTAGTATTGAGTGGGGTGGTGCAGCTGGTACTATCTTAGGTGATACTTTAGATAGTGAGTCTTTGGGTGGTAATGCTTCTCCTACTTATTCTGATGTGCAATTAAGTTTTAGTTTTACTGAATTAAGGTTACGCTCTCTTATGCAAGCTGATAATGTGTTTGATGAGGGTCCTGTTAGGTGATTTTTATGCATAAACCGTCATTAATAAAAACAGAAATAACACAGTCTTTTACAAGTAGACAGGATAAAATATCTCGATATTCTAAATTAAAGAGGTTAGTTAATCTCAATGGTGATACATATATAGAGACACCTAACAAGTTTACAATAGAGGAGAGTAATAGGGATATTTACTACTCTGTTGAGAAAGGTTTTGAGGATAGATTAGATTTAATATCTAATAAATTTTATGGTACACCGTTAATGTACTGGGCAATAGCTGTTATGAATCATATAGATAACCCTTTAGATGTTCCTGTAGGTGTTGTGTTGAGGATACCAGCCATTGAGTCCATTTACGATACAGGGGTGATTCAAATTTGAGTGATTACAAAGATAGTCTTATTACTAGAAATTTAAGTCCTCATCAGCCTCTATATGCTTTTATAGATTTAAGTATTGATGGACATAATATATCTTATTTTGGTAATAAAGAGTTTAATGATTCAGTAATTAGTCTTAATGTAGAGAGGAAAGGTACTTCTAATCAAGATTTAGCTGGTTCTACTTTCGATATAGAATTATATGATGATACTGCATTAAGAATAGAAGAATTGTTAGCTAATACTATACCTGCTGGTTCAAATTTTAAGACTGCTAAAGAGTTGAAAGATACAGGTAATAAAGTTACTGATGGTAATATTGAGTGGAAACAACAAGAGGAAGCTGAGAAAAAAGAGCAGGCTGAGAAGGATAATACATATACAAAAGAGGATGAGAAGAAAGACCCTTCACATAAGGCAGGGACTAAGAAAAATACAGGTGGTGCTACGCAGACTGGTAGTGTTAGGTGTAGGTATGGTTGGTGTGATAGAAAAGGTCAAGTAATAGAAGATATATCACTTATAGGTAAGGCTTTGAAGTATACGTTGGCTTTTGAGGGGCCAGCTTTAACTCTAACTTTAAATTGTGTGGCTGAGGCTGATGTTAAGACTACGCAAAAGTTGAATATGGAGTTTAGTGCTGAAAAGTTTGGTGGTAAGCCATCAGATATTGTTAGAGCATTATGTGAGAAAGCTCATATCAAGATTGGTCGGATTGTAGAAACAAAACCAATCTTAGGTGATGATGGTAAACCTAAAGAGTTTAAGATGGGCTCTCGTACTATGAGGGAATTTATTGCAGACGAGTTGTTAGAAAAAGCTACACCTACTGATTCTGATAAACCTGGTTATAAATTCTTCTTGCAAGTTGTTGATGGAGAAGAGAAAGCATTTTTTGTTCCTAATGATATGTATGGTGATATGACTGTTATCACATATAAGAAGATGGAAGAGACTACAACTACTACAACCACAACAACTTCTAATGATAAGCCTAGTGGGTTAAGTCCGTATCAAAAAGTTATGGGTGTATCTACGCCAATTCTAGGGCATACAAGAGATACTAATGTTAGTGTAGTAGGTGATGGTAAGGTTGTCTTTGTAGGTGATTTTAGGGTTAGAGATTTACAAAATTCAGTACCTGATAATAAAGATTTAATGTACATCTATGATGATAAAGCTAATTATAGATGGTTAAAGGATAATTTTGAGTTAATAGAGTCTAAGTTACATATGGGGTATCGTGTATATTTCATGTTAGGGCATAATGATATAGACAATATTCTTAATTATGTAGAGTTTTATAATAAAGTAGCTAAAGAATTAGATACAAAGGGTGTTCAGGTCTTTGTTGTGTCTGTTTTACCTGTTTTCATGGGTAAAACAGATTTACATAATAGTAATATTCAACGATTTAATAATGCTATAAATCAAAATAGAGTTAGGGAGTTACATTATGTAAATATTTATAGTGATATTTTAAAGGCTTTAAGAAGTAATAACACTAAACAAGATGGTATTTCTTATAATAATAGATTAATGCAAGATGTGTATAATAGGATAGTCTATTATCGTGAAGATTTGAATACATCTAAGAATATAGGTCTTAGTAGAAGTAATATTATAAATGGGTTAGAATTTGTTACACATACATTACCTGATATGTTAAATACAAATTCATATCAAGGTAATGTTTCAGATGATGAGTATTATGGTAGTTTTATTGGTGTAGAGGAAGATACATCAAATCTAGTAGCATTAGCTTTAGCTGATGCCTCAAATGAAGATATAGCAAATTTACTGTCTGAGATGACATTGTGGAAGATGCATATAGAGAGTGAAAATAATAAAGTATCTATGGTAGGCATACTTGGTAGTGATAAGACTGAGAGTGTTGATAAGTCGAAGTTAAAGTTTGACAAAAGTGAATTAGTTAATGCTTTCATAGATGTACTAGATAAGAAGGGCTATACTAAGGAAGTTAAAGAGTATGTATCACTTGTAAATACATTTACTGATACTATTAAAGATAAGAAATTAGATACAACTGATAAATATGTAAATGCTTTGACTATGTTATCTAGCAAACTTGGTAAAGATAGTTCTATTTCAAAAACTATTACTAATGTTGTTAAGGTTATTACTGAGAATAAAGATAGGGTTCTTAATGTTAAGGACAAAAAGATTTCTTATGAAGATTTAGCTACAGATATAGTTTCTAAATTACTACCTAATCAGAGTGCTAATATAAGTAAAATCACTGATAAGGTTTCATCTATTATGAAGTTAGATAGAGATAAGATAAAAAAAGGTGATTATTCTGAATTACAAGGAATGTTAGCTAAAGAGCTAGGGATTAATGATAAAGATATTAATAAATATGTAGAGATAGGTAAGACTATATCTGAGATATATAAGAATAGGGAATACTTTGATATAAAAGATTTAAGTCTAGTTTCTACTGATTTATTAAAGAGTGTTGTAGGGGAAGAAAAAGTAAAAAAAGTTGAGAAGTATGTAGATACTGCTCAGAATTTATATAAGGCTTTTAGTGGTGCTAAAGATATAAAGGATATCAGTAGTGCTGTAACTTCTTTGTCTGATGTGTTAGGTAAGAATACAAAAATTAATAGGTATATAGATACTGCTAGGTCTTTTATGGATATCATTAATAAAGGTAGTGTTGGTACAGGCATCATTAATACTAATAATGGAATTAGTAAAATCATAAATGATAGGTTGCCTAATATAGCACAGGCAGGTACTTTAGGTGGAGTTGTGGCATCTACTGTAGGCATATCACCAACTTCTACTAAAGAGGTGTTAAAGGCTTATGTTCCTAAAGGTGTTGATAGTGGTGTTACTAAGGTAAATGGTAGTCCTACTGATGGTACTAAGACAGGTCAATCATCTAATGTTACAAAAGATGGGATATCAGATGAGGAAATGAAGAAAGGTGTTAGGTCTGTTACTTTTGGTGGTAAAAAGACTAAAATGGAGATTTGTGGTGAGTATGAGATTTACACAGGAAGACCTGATGGTAGGGTTATCAGTTTTTCTCCTGAATTTGAGAGTGATAATATAGCTACAAATAAAGTACCTACAAGTGCATTGACAATAGATGGTGTTAGGAATGAGATGCTAGAGTGTACTATTGAGGGTGTTGGTGGTGCTTTAGCTAGTGATGCTTATATGGAGAGGTCTAATCAAGAGGGGAGTAGTAATGTTGGTGTTGTATTAGGTATGAGTGGTTCTTCTTTCAAGAATTTAGAATCATCAGCCGCAAGTATGTGGAGTCGGTATTTTAGTTCTGTATATGGTGCTAGTTTAGAGATATTAGGTGATACAAGAGTTAAGTTTCAAGGCCATATTAAAATAGCAGTTTATACTAAGTATGGCTTTTTACATCATACAAGTGGTATTTATAATATACAAGGGATTACTGATACAATAAGTGATGGAATGTTTACTACATCTCTAGATTTACAGAAAAATAGTGATGAAGTTAAGAAGAAGAAAAAAGGAAAGGAAAAGAATAAAGTGGATGAAACAAAAGGACATGATGTAGGTGATGGTAAATACTGGGTTAAACAAAGTGGCAAAGTATCTTTAGAGGGTGCTATAAGTGGTATACCTAGTGCTTTAGATATGTTAGGTAAGTGGTTCTATGATAGGTCAGGGCATAAGTTGGTTGTTACCTCTGTTACTGATGGAGACCATGCATATGGTGAACACTGCCATGCTAATGGTTGGAAGATGGATGTCAATGATTGGTATGGGCCAGAGGGGTTACAAGGTGGATTAATTATTAATAGTGATGATACACCTGGCTCGATTTGTCTTGACTTTATTGAATATGGTAGGTCTATAGGTCTAGGTATGAATTTTGAGGGAGACCATATAGATATTCAAATGGATGGTACTGAGTGGAATGAAAATAATCCAGGTGGTGCTAAAGATAATGGTGGTTTTAGAGGATAGAAGTTAAATGTCTATACGCAATGATGATTTTAGTGGTAGTCTAAGGACACCTACTGAACTTAGTGGTATATATCGTGCTAGGGTTGAGAATAATGTGGACCCTTTACATATAGGTAGGGTTCAAATACGTGTTCCAATGGTTCATAAAACAGTTTCTAGTGGTGGTACCTCTAATGATATGTTACCTTGGGCCAGTTACTGTTCGTCTATAGGTGCAGGGTACAATTATGGTTCTTTCATTGTTCCTGAGATAGGTGAGTATGTATGGGTAATGTTCGAGGATAATGACCCAGAGAAGCCTGTATACCTAGGTTCTGTTTTTGGTACTGACTCTACTCTTGAAAAGAGGTATGGTAGTGATGATACTACTGGTGTTTGGAGTGGTGTAGTTGGTGCTAATGAGGTTCCCATTGAATCACAAAGAGAGAGTCCATCTCATAAGATGATTTATAAATCCAGACACGGTACTATGATGTACTTCGATACCGATGATAAGACAAATTCCTTTGGTGTTGAGGATGCCAATAGCCAGAAATTTAAAATATCATCTGTAGAGGGGAAAAAATTCACATTAATGGAAGGTGAGAATAATGTGGTTGTTAAGATACATGATGGTAGGGTTGACATCGGTTATGAGGGTGGTAGAGGTATTCAAGTTATACCAAGTGATGGAAATATAGTATTAAAGGCTAGTGGTGCTACTATAACATTATCAGATTCCATTACTATGAAAGCAGATAGTGTTAGTGTTAAATCAAGTTCATTTAGTGTTAAGTCTGATGATATTAAGATGACAGCTGGGAATGTTAAGATTATAGAGACATAGAGTTAAATAGAGGTACGATTCGTACCTCTATTTTAGTGTAAAAAATTCATGTTAATTTTAGTATGGTATTCGATTATAAATATATTTTAGAAGGGGTGATGATTTTTGGCTTTTTATTACAATAATGAATTTAAGGATACAATAGCTGGTAGAGGATTATCACTTAATAATACTTTTACAGTAAATTATAGAGATGGTAAAGGGGTAACAAATGTAATTAGTGGTGAGGAGAAGATAAACGAGAGTATATTCTCAATTCTATCGACTAGGGTAGGTGAAAGGTTTTTCGTGCCTGAGTTTGGTAGTCGATTACATTTAGTACTTTTTGAGCAAAATAAGTATATTGCTCAGGATTTGATATCCATTTATATACGAGAAGCATTGTCTAACTGGGAGAAGAGAGTTGTTGTTGAGGATGTGGCTTTAGGAGATGGGTGGGAGGATTCTAATATTGTTCCAATTCATATTACCTATAGTCTTGCTAATAGTAATGTCATGGGTTCATATGTATACCCTTTTAATAGGAGTATAGATGGTGTTGATATGTATGATTTAGGGAGTTCTAACAATATAACAGCTTATTAGAAAGGGGGTTTTACTTTTTGGCTAGTGGCAATAATTCAATGTCTTATACTGGAAGAGATATTGTCAGTATAAGGAAAGAATTGATAAATACAATACCTACGTTGACAGATAAGTGGACTGATTTTAATGAGTCTGATTTAGGTATGGTGTTGGTTGAGTTAATGGCTGGTGTACAAGATATGCAAAACTTCTATCTTGATACACAGGCTTTTGAAACATATAGTGATACTGCGGTTCAAGATAAGAATGTTAGAGCATTACTACGTTCTATGAATTATAGGATACCGTTGGCTAAATCAGCTGAGTGTATAGTAAGGATTACATTTGTTAATAATGACATACGAGATATAACCATTCCTAAATATACGTCGTTTACGAGTAGTGTTAATACAAGTGTTATTAATTATGTTGCTAAAGATACAGTAACAAAGAGTGGTAATTTTGATTATATTGATATACCAGTTATGGAGGGTATTGCTAGGTCTATAACATGGAGTAAGGATGATTTTATATCTAATGTCAATGTAGATGGTGATATATCTAGAAGAATTTATTTAGGGTATAAGAATGTTTCTGATGGTTCTGTTGAAATTGTTCAGAGTGGTAATGTTTGGGAAGAGTGTGATGATGCTCTATTAAAATATGAAGGTGGTCGGTGGTTTTCTGTTCATGCAGATGCTGAAGGTCAGGTATATGTTTTAATGTCTGTCAATTTTTTACAACTGATTGAAGATGGCGAGACTATTACATTTAATTTTGTAACAACAAGTGGTATGCAGGGTGTTGTTGATATGGATGTAATAAATACCATAAATATGAGTATTCAAGGTGTTCAGAGGATATATAATACAACTAAGTCATATGATTCAGCTGATGTTCCTAGTAGTTCTGATTTACAAGATATGAAAGTACTTGCTAGAAGAAATGCTGTTACAATGGGTAGACTTATTACTTTAGAAGATTTTGAGACAGCTTTATATAAGAATCCTTATATTTATAGTGCAGTTGTTAAGGATTGGAAATATAGTGATTATGTAGATGAGCCTTATATTGTTAAAATATGGGCTGTAAATAATCTTGGTGAGTCTTTAGGCGAGTTGACTAGAGAAAAGTTAAAAAAGGATTTAATGTCTAAGGCTATTGCTGATGTGACTGTTCAAGTGTTGGAAGTAGAGAATGTTAATTTTGATATAGATGTTGATGTTGTGTTATCTCTTGACAATGCAACAGCTAGAGAGAGATTAAGGACAGAGATTAAAAACTATTTATCCACTAAATATAGAACTGAGGTAATGGGGTTTGGTGAGACAATATCATACTCATTACTAACTTCTAGGGTTCAAGCATATTCACCTTATGTAAAAGATGTTAGGGTTAAGACACCTAATAAAGATATAAAAGTTGGTAATATACAATTCCCTAAACTTGGAAATGTTGTTGTTAATTTAGTAGATGAATTATAGGTGTTGTAATGAAATTAGTTGATAAATTAAGAAATAATAAGTATATGACACTTATTCCGGAGAAATACAAGGAGAATGAGAATTTTCTAGTATTTTTCTATCTACTAATAACTCAATTCAATATTAATGAAGAGAACATAAGGAATTTTACTGATTTAATTAATAATGATAAAGTACCTATGAAGTTTTTACAGAATCTAGGTGCATTTGTCAATTACTCCTATCAGCATTTAGCTAAGAATGATTTTAATCGTGAGTTGTCAATGCGTATGCATAATATATGGGAACAGAGGGGTAGTAAGAAGTCTATAGTTGATGCCGCCACATATGGTGATAATATAGGGTGGGTAGGTGGTGATTTATGGATACCTGGTTATTATAAGCCATCAGGAATAGCTGGGTTTGAGTTACCAAGAGATAGGATTTTTAGACATAGTGTTTCTAAATTTTCTAGTACTCATGTCTTTGAAGATGGTAAGACATATATGCCTGGTGTTATATTACTCTCTGTACCTAATTTGACTAGGTTAGTAAAAAAACGTATATATGAGGTTACTCCTGCCGGTAGAAAGTATATTTTTCAAATTGAATCTTCGTTCTTCCCTAATGATGGAATAGATAAATTAGATATAGGCTCTTATAATGAGCTGTCTTTTTATAAAAGGATGAGAGTACATCCTAAAGACATTAATGAAGAGAATCCACCATATGACAGGGATACAGATATAGATTTCACATATAAGATTGATATGATGGCTAATATGGATGAGTTTTTTAACATACTTATTCATAGTGAAAATAGAGGCAAGAAGTGTCATAGTGGACATTTAACAAATATAACTAACTATGGGTATGAGATGAATATGTCAGCATCTATGTTACCAGTAAGTTTTTTATCTCATAAATTCCCTGTAAATGGTAATGATTCTCTACCTGACAATGCATATAAAAAATCTAAGACTGGTGAATATTTAGATACTTATAACAATAAAGGGGTAGATTCTATTATGAGGAATATATCTCTTATCGATGATAATAACGTAGATTTAGATGTTCATAGAGAAGTTAGGTTGACTGCTATAAGGAGTGAGAGTTCTTCTAATAGGTCAGGGAATGGTAAGATGAGTGGTATAACATCTAGTATTGTTGATGCTTTTGTAGAATCTGAGCCTATATTACCTAGCGATTGTTTGTATTCTGTTGATGATGTTGCTGATTTGAATGAAAATAGTTTTAGAGATGAATTTTATTCAAGTGGTGTACAGATAAATGGTGATAGAGAGTATCCGTGGAGATTGTCTTTAACTCATATATAGTTAGTAATATATAATATTGTAATATTTAATAGAGTGATAGTTGTGGAGGTATAAATACTTTGGCTATTTGTACATTAAAAGCTCATGTATCAAGAGCTTTAGATTTTTATAAAAAAGATGATATTTATTTTGCTATAGGTAAAGGTTCTCAATGGACTGCATCTGATTTAGAAAACTTTGATACCACTAGGGATTATGATATGAATCCACCAGTACCTAAAAATACTGATGATATGAAAGAGTTGATTGGTTTTAAAAAGTCTGAGTTTAAGGCTTTGGTAATTCAAGATGACAATGGTTCATTGGAGTATCGTGGCGTTAATTGGAGAATTGTTAGTCCTGATGATGCTATTACGCAAGGTGCTAGGTGGGTATATGTTTCTACTGAATTGTCTTATGATGAATTGCCTACAAATAAACCATATCGTCAGGTTGGTATTTATACTGGACTAAGGAAGTCAGAGTCAGTACAGGGTAATGTGTATAATTTATTACCTAATCAGGTTGTAGATAAAGGTTTGTTAGAAGTAATAGATTATCGTAAACCTGTATATAGGGATACTGATGTTAGGGAAAAATTAAAAATTATTTTAGAATTTTAGCCGTGAGATGTGGATAGTAAAGGTTCTAGGAAACTAGCACATAGTGGTAGTTCTTATACTATCCAACTAAGACATCTAATTGATTTTAGAAATATGGTTCTAAAAATGTCCTATAAGATTTTTACTGAAAAGTTGTTTTTATAGTAAAAACATATTATAATCATCTTGTAATATAATAGAAAGCGAGGTGATATTAATGTACTTAACGATAAAGCAACAGGTAAAACATTTAACTAAAGAAGAATATAATATTTTAAGAGAATTGTGTAGAATATCAAAGAATTTAACTAATCAAGCAATTTATAATGTAAGACAGCATTATTTTCAAGAAAAACAATATTTGAGATATGAAGCGAATTATCATGAATTAAAGAATTGTGAAAACTATAAATTGTTGAATTCTAATATGGCTCAACAGACTCTTAAAAATGTTGATTCAATGTTTAAATCATTCTTCGCTTTGATTAGATTAGCAAAACAGAGTAAATACAGTTTTAAATATATAAAGTTACCTAAATATTTACCTAAAAATGGTTATGCAAATTTAATCATTCAAATGATTAATATTAAAGATAGTATAATAACACTTCCTGTTTCTAATGCTTTTAAGAAAAAACTTGATAGGAGACTTAAAGTTCAAATTAAAATTCCTAAGGTGTTAGAAGATAAAAAGATAAAGCAGATTCAAATTATTCCTAAATTTAATGCTAGGTTCTTCGAGATTCAGTATACATATGAGATTCAAGAAGAAGAAATTAAATTAGATATCAACAATGCACTAGCTATTGATTTAGGAGTTAATAATTTGTGTACTTGTGTTACTAACATAGGTAAATCTTTTATTGTAGATGGGAGAAAGTTAAAATCTATCAATCAACTTTTTAATAAACAAAATGCAAGATTGCAGTCTATTAGAGATAAGCAAAATATTCTTAGACAGACAAAACAACAATTCTTAATCTCTCAAAAGAGAAAGAATAGAGTTGATGATTATATTAATAAAACGTGTCGATATATTATTAATTATTGTTTGTCTAATGATATTGGTACTTTAGTTATTGGTTATAATCCGTCATTTCAAAATAAGGCTAATCTAGGGAAGAAAACTAATCAAACTTTTACTCAATTACCTTTTGGTAGGGTTAGAGATAAGTTAGAATATTTATGTAAACGATATAATATTAATTATATTTTACAAGAAGAATCTTATACTTCTAAAGCTAGTTTCTTTGATAATGATGAGTTACCTGTTTATAATGCGGATAATCCACAAACATATGAATTTAGTGGTAAACGTGTTAGAAGAGGTTTATACCAAACTAGAAACAATTATCTTTTTAATGCAGATTGTAATGGTGCATTAAATATTCTTCGTAAAAGTAGAGCTGTAGACCTAAGGGTCTTATGCAGTAGGGGCGAACTGGACACGCCTAAGAGAATAAGGGTTTCTTAGTAAACCAAACTTCTTAATAAAGAGACTTTTTAAGTTTCTTTTAGAATCATATGACTAAAATCATGTGATGTTCAGTTTAGAGTTTTAGTTAGTTTGAGGGAATATATAGAATGAGTATAGTATCACAAAGTCCTTACTATGATAGGTATGATAGTGTAGATTCTGAACATAGAAAAGAAGGTTATACGAGGGTTTTGGCTATTCCGGGAAGGGCAGAGCAGGCATCTGAGTTTAATGAAATTCAATCTATACAAGAGGACTATTTGTCTAGGATAGGGGATTCCCTATATAAAGATGGTTTTGTTATTAGTGGGTGTGAGGTCAATATCTCAAATAACTTTATCACAATTTCTAAGGGTAGAATTTATTTAGGTGGTTTGATTAGGAATACTGATGAAGTTAAGTTAGCTATAACAGGTGTCGGAAAAGAAAGAGTTGTTGCAACATTGGTAACAAGTGTTGTAACATCTTTACAAGATTCATCATTGAGAGACCCCGCACAAAATGCTGAGAATTATAATCAAGTTGGTGCGAATAGGTTAAAACAGGTTGTATCATTTTCAGTAATTAGTGATGGTTCAGCTGTTGGTGATAGTTCTGCTGTTGTATACAATTTGAATGATGGTGTGGTTGTTAAAGAAGCAAAAACAGACAATTATTCTATCTTAAATGATGTATTAGCTAGACGTACATATGATGAGAATGGTAACTATAAGGTTGAGGGTTTAGATTTACAGTCTGTCACTGAAGATGAAGGTGATAAGATTAGGTTGTATGTTAGTGCTGGTAAAGCCTATATTCGTGGTTATGATGTAACAAAACCAGCAATGAGCAGTATTCTACTTAACAAATCTAAATCGACTCGTATTATAACAAGTGAATCTCACTACTATAAATCATCTGTAAGGAAATATAAATTATCAAATTCACCTGTGGCATCTATTCAGAATTTTACTGCTAGTGTTCTTGTTACAGGTGAGCGTAAATTTAGGGGAAATGTTAAAGGTGGTCAAGAGGCTTTAAATAATACACCAGTCCAAAGTATTGTTAGTGTGTATACTAAGAACTCACAAAATAATAAAGAGACTGTGTATGTTGCTGGTAGGGATTATTCATTGTATTCAGACCAGATTGATTGGTCTTTGACTGGTGATGGTGCTACTGAGCCTATACAAGGGACTACTTATTATGTAGATTATATTTATAATTACTCTATGCGTGAGGGTGTAGATTTTAAAATAGAAAATACAATAGATGGTTCATATGTTGTATTGTTAGAAAATGGCAATAAACCAACTGAAAATTCTCTTATGTATTTTACATATAACTTCACCTTGGCTCGTAGGGATTTGATTCTGTTAGATAGTGATGGATATTTAAGTGTAGTTGAAGGTACTCCTGATAGGTTTGATGATTTAATTACTCCTTATAATGGTTCTACAGCTTACTTAGAGTTAGGATATGTGGATATCTATCCTACAAATGCTTTAGGTGTTACTAATGCGTCTAGGTTATCTAGGGTAACAAATTATGATGGTGTTAGGGTTTCACAAGATAATTTGTTATTGATGTTAAGAAGGATTAATAAATTAGAAGATAGTATCGCATCTCTTGATATGGAGAGAAGTGTTGAGAGTGGTGAGGATTTATCTAGTTTAAGTGGTTATTTCACAGATAGTTTTGAGAATATTAATAAGTCTGATTTAACATATACTGATACAGCTAAGAGGTTATCTTATACTGCTTGTATTGACTATAATAGAAGTGAGTTGACAACATCTGCTACTTTAGGTAGTGTTGATTTATCTGTTGATGATAGGTCAAGTGATGGGTATGCTACTTTTGGTAACATAATTTCGGCACCGTATAATTCTGTTGTATCTTTATCTCAACAATATGTAACAGGTACAATGAAAGTAAACCCTTATGCTAGTTATGGGCCTCTATGTAAGGTTGAGTTATCACCAGCAGTTGATGACTGGGTAGATACAAATACTGTTAATGTATTCAATACTGCTGAGGATGTAAAGTATGTTACAGAGACAAAAGTATATTCAAAAGGTTTTTGGGGACGTCATGCTAATGAAGAAAAAACATCAACTTTTTTAGATGGTGTTGAAACAACAAAGAATGTTTCAGAGTCTGTAGCCAAATCTATTTCAGAATATATGAGGGTTAAAGATATTAATGTAGTTGGTTCTGCTTTTGGTAATAATACTAGAAATATCAGAGCTGTGTTCAATGGTAGTCCAGTTAATATAACACCTACTGATGGTAGTTCTAGTGGTACAGCTTATTCTGAAGGTGGAAAGACATATACAACGATTAATGCTGATGCTAATGGTATGTTCAAGGGTAAGATTACTGTTCCTGAGAGGACACCATGTGGTACTGTAGCAGTACAATTTCAAGCTACAAATAATTTAGGTGAGACTCATACTGGTACTGCAAACTATGTAGCTAATGGTACTATTTTAACAAAAACTTTGACTAATACCACAACAGTTACTCAAAGGTATAAGGTCTTAAAAGAGATTACAAATTACTATAATACTGACCCTTTGGCTCAGTCATTTATTGTAGATGAGGTATATGATAGGAATATTCATAAGATTGATTTATACTTCTCTAAAAAATCATCGACTAGACCAGTTGTTGTACAGGTTAGGAATATGGTTAATGGGTATCCTGGTGAGACTGTGTATGCTGAGGTGTTACTAAAACCTAGTGAGGTAAATATACCTACTGACCCTAATGTTCCTGTTGTAACAAGTGTTACACTAAATCAACCTGTTTATTGTGTTGCCAAGAGGTACTATTGCTTTGTCATCATTTCAGATAGTAATGATTATGAAATGTATGTTGCTAAAATGGGTGATAAGTTCTTAGGTAGTAATGACCAACTTGTTGTCAACCCTTATGGTGTTGGTGTATTGTTTAGTTCTTCAAATGCTAGTACATGGACTGCACACCAAGATATGGATTTGATGTTCAAGTTATATAGGACTCAATATACTGGTAATGGTGAGATTATATTTAATAACGTAGCTGTTAGGGATATTACTGGTGTTATGTTAGATGCCGCCTATGAAGTTGATAGTGATAGTGATAGTAAGAATATATCTTCAAGCAAGACTGGTATTAAATGGTTCTATAGATATACTAAGAGTGGTGCAGGTGAATCTCCTACAGACTGGTTAAGTATAGATACTTTAGTCTTTAGGGATTTACAATCTTATGCTAGGAATATAGATTTAAAAGCTGAGATTACAACTGATTTCAGTACATCACCTTTTATTGCAAAAGATAGGGTAGCTTTGAGGACATTCTTAGATAGTAAACAGTCTACCTATATTTCTAAGTCTATTGATGAGACAAATTTTGCTAATCCTTATCAAGCATTGAAGATAAGTTATCAAGCAGCTCTACCTCAAAATACTTCTATGGATGTATTTTATATGGATAAAGAGGATGGAGATTGGGTAAAATTAGCTACTGATAATACAACTGTTAGTGTTGGTGGTAATGCAGTTAAGTTGGTGTCTTTAGATTCAATTACAAATGTTGATGAAGAGTTTAAGCAGTATACTTGGAATATCAATAAGATTAATTGTATGGTTAGTGATACTCAATCTAGAGGTTCAAAATTCTTTAAATTGAGAATTGATTTGAATACTACACAGGCTTTTAACCGTCCTAGGGTTAAGAAATTAGCTTGTATCTTTAAAGAAAAAGAATATAGGACTTAATTATAAAATTAAGTCATAGTATATAACTATATATAGTTATAGTTGGTATAGAGGTGTAGCATATGATTACACCTCTATTCTTTTAGAATATAAAGCGAGGTGTGTTTATGCCTGAAAGAGTACAAAAGATGTTCTGTACCATGTTTAAAAAGACAGAGGAAGAGCAGAGAAATTATGATGCTAGGCAAGAATTATCTAAGACTAAGGAAGAGTTAAAAAATACTTCTGAGACTTTGGATAAGGCTATGACATTAATTCAAGAGTTAAGTAGTGAGTTATCTTCTATTAAGGAAGAGTTAAATAATACAAAAAAGAGTAGTAAATGAATATTTTAAAGAGATACAATTCAGATAATATAGATTGGAATATCGGTTCTTTATTTGCACATGATGACTATATTATAAAGTTATTTTATTTGATGAGAGAGTTGGATATAACTAACCCTATAAAGTATGTGTTTGGTTCTATACCAACTATACTATGTGGTGGGAGAGTACCTCCAAGAGATGCTACAGTTGAAAATACTTTTAAGATTATTGATAGGTATAATAAGTTAGGTGTTGGTTGTAGGTTGACATTTTCTTCACACAATGTTTCTAAAGATGAATTAAGTGATGATATATCTAATAAACTCATGCAACATTTAGAGGATAATAATCAAAAATATGGTGTTAGAATGAATGGTGTTATTCTAGTATCTGAATTATTAAGTGAGTATATTTATAATACATATAATTCTTTAGAGTTAATATCTTCACAAGTCAAACCATCTATAGAAGTTGGACTAGGTAAAGATACAGTAGAATATTATAATAGATTATTTGATTTATTTGATATTGTTGTTGTGAATCCTAGTAAGTGGTGTGATGCTAATATAATTCATGGGTTAAAACATATAGATAGGGTAGAGTTTATAGTTAATCATAGATGTTTTTTAGATTGTCCTATGGCTGGTGAGCATTATAAAGTACAGGTTGATTTAAATAAAAAGATGCTTAAAGATGATGATTACTCTATAGAAGAGGGTAAATTAAAATCAATAAATGCTTGGTGTTATAAGTTGAGAGGAGAATATCCATTAAATGGTTCTTCTTTTGGTGATTCTGAGATTAATATGTTGATAGATAATGGTGTTAAACATTTTAAGTTAGAAGGAAGAGATAATAGTTCTACTTCTTTTTTGCGTGATGTAGGAGATTACATTTTTAATCATCAATATTTTTCGAGGATTGCACATAGTATAAGAGGGGAGGCAGTGTAGTATGTCAACTAGAATAGAGTCAGAGTCTGGTGAGGAGTTGTGGGGGCCTGATACGTTCGGTAAATACTCTATTGATAAGATACGTGTTATTGCAGAAATTATGAAAGGTGTGTTTAAAGATACACCTATAACTTTTGTTAATAAAGGTAAAGATAGTGATGATGTTTACACAAAGATAGAAAGTAATAATCTATTTGTGTTTAAGTCAGATTTTAATACATTAGCAGGTGATTTAGTTAAGACTTTGACAGCAAGTTATTTGAGGCAATTATCTGAGACTGAAGGTGTTGCAAGTGCAAATGATATAAAGGTTTTAACAAAGGTTGCAAACTTTTTGACAAGGGTGTGTTTTAATCAAACATATACAGAGATAAAAGATTTATCAACAATGAATATTGTTGCAATACCTGATAGGTTACAACAGGTTGAGACACAACAAGTATCTGTGGACACTAGAATTAATCATATGATGGGTGTTATCTATGAGATTAATAGGGATGGTTCTTTCTCCTCAACTTCTAAAGTAGCTACAAAAGAAGAGGTAAGCAGTATTGTTAATAGGCTAGGGAGTGGTTCTGTTACTGTAAGAGGTGCTAGTGATGTAGTTGATGCTGTAAATCGTTTAGATAGAAGTGTTGTAGCTCTAGAGTCTATTTCAAACCTAGTTAGTAGTCTGTCAACAACTGTAAATGCACTTGCCAATACTGTTAATAGATTAGATACACTTTTAGGAAGTGAGCCATTAAGGACAAATGCTAAGACTATTACTGGTGCTATAAATGAATTAAAGAGATAAGATATAAAGGGGTAGAAAGTTTTGGAAATAAAGCCTTTTAAAAAGATAAATGGAGGGGGATATTCATTTAAAGAGGTGTGGGATATCTATGATGAGCAGTTTACTCTTATTAGAGATATCATATTATCTTTAGGTGATAAATATCATGTTGATAATGTTAGTGGTAGTGATGAAAAAATTATCACTTTAAATACACCGTATAATAGTAACCAAGTATTTGTGTATTGTAATGGTGTACTTCAATGGAAGGATAGGGATTATAGGGAAAATTCTTCTACTGAGATTGAGTTGTTATTTGATAGAAAAGCGTCTGATGATATACGAATTGTTACTATAAAAACTAATGTAATTAAATCAGATTTACAACAATATTTACAAGATATTAATAGTATATGTAAAAATGCTAAGGAGAATTATGATTCAGCTAGGGATTTAGAATCTAGGTTAGTTGAGTTATATTCATCACTACAACAAACTCATTCTTTATACACAAATAATCGTGTAGATAGTCTTGTTGAGGATTTAAAAAATATAAATAAAGAGTATGATAAAAACAATACAAATTTTAATACTATTTTAGATAAATCTGATAAGCTATTTACTAAGTTGAGTAATACAGATGTTTATATTAATAATAAACTAGAGACTCTTGATACTGATGTTGATGTGATTGTTAAAAGGAATTTAAAAGCAATTAGTGATGATTTTAATAGTAGGCTTAGTGAGCATATTTCAGATGTAAGCAGTAGACTAGAAAATCATATGGATGATGTCAGTAACAAGATAGAGTCTTTGAAAACAGATGTAAGTAATAAAATTAAAGAAAACAATAAGAAGATAGAGGATTATATTGCTAAAAACGATAAGTCTGTCAAAGATTTAGGTAAAGATATTGAACTATTAAAACAGAAGTCATTAAATACAATACATGAAGCCTTGAGTGGTCAAGTTGATTTAAATTCCATCACAAGTATAGGTATATATGATTTAAATACTGTTGATTTTGTTAATGGTATCGGAAGTTTTATGATGCTTAATGGTACCAGTACTAACTTTGAGCATGGGACTCTTATTGTAACAGAAGTTAATGGTAGTATAGTTCAAGAGGTCATAACTAATCATGGGTTTAGATTTACAAGGAAAAAGCCTAGTGGTGGTGTATTCACGCCTTGGGATTATATTGTAAGAGGAAGTGTGCTAAGTGATGTCAAGGGGACTATGAGTTCTGAGTTTGGCACTAAATTGAATAATATTAAAAGAGGTAATTTAAATTATACCGCATTAATTGACTGGGATAAGACAGCTAAGATGATGAACCCATCTTATAATGGTGATACTATCAGATGGGTTCAGGAATCAAACTCTGGGTATTATAAACTTAGTAATTGGAATTATAGGTATAGACCTAATGGTGAGTTTGCTGTTGTGTATCTTAAAGAGAGTTGGTTTACTTATGATGAGTTAGTGTTTAAGTTACATAGAAATGACTACGATGTGAATATACCTATAAAAGTTGAATTTTTAAAGTGGAGTTTACAGGGTAATAATACAAATACGTTGTTTGGTAATACTTATTGTTATTTTCAGTTAATTGCAACGCAGATAGATAAGACAAAGAATAATGTAAACTACATTTTAACTGATGCTACTACTATGAGCTTTATAGGGTTTGCAGGTGATTTAGTAGAGATTTATGGTGTTAAGTATAATTAGGAGTTAGTATGTATAAAATTCCCTATAGGATGGTTGAGATACTAACAGATAGTGGAGAAAGGCTAACCTTAGAGGATATTTTAAAGTCTTTATCCGAAGTACCTATAAACTTGTTTGTAGGTAATAATGACTATACTAAAGAAAAGATAAATGATGTTATATCATATCTAAAGACTCATGGTGGTGGTAGGTTTGTCATACCTGAGAATGGGAATATACATAAACTCGTTGTAGATGTTTGTAGAAATAAGTTTCAAGATTATGTAGTACATTTTTATTATTTTGATTATAGGTATCCTGTTGGAAATGAAAAGAGACCTTATACTGGTGAGCCATGGCAAGCTGGGGATATTATTTACAACCTAGATATTCTAAACTCAGATGATAAATGTACAATGTGGTTTTGCAAGCAGAGTGGTACAGATACAAATAGTGGAGTGTGGGCACAACAGTCTATTTGGCAATTAGCATCATCTGAGATAGATGATTTAGTTGTATCTCATGTAGGTTCTTCTATAGGGCCTCTTGTTAAAAAAGAGGTAGGTTTACAAGGGCCTGCTATGATGTCTAGTGAGGTAACTCGTCAACTTGATGCAAGTGTGCCTGATAAGGTTACTGAAGAGGTTACAAATCAATTAACAAACAAGTTACCTACCATGTTAGATACAAAAATTAGTGATAAACTTCCTAAAGAGGTGTCTAAGAGGGTAGATAGTGTAGTTACGCCTATTATTAATAATAGACTTAATACTTCTTTATCTGATAATGCTATTACTCAAATGATAAATGCTAAGGTAGACCCTAAGGTTTTAGATATTACGAATAATGCTAAGAGTACTGTAGAATCTAAAATACATGATGCTACATCGACACTAGATAATACTGTTAATAATTATATTGATGAAGCTAAGAGAAAGTTAAGTACAATTACAACAGTTACCGCTAAAGATGTAGATGATAAGATTGAGGCATCTAAGAGGGAAGTAAATACTAAGATAGACGATATAGTAAATACTAGGTTAGCTAATCTAAGGACTGGACATAGTGATATTGTTTCTACTGAGGAATTTAAGCTCGTTGCTGATGGTGTTACAGATGACACAGTTAAGTTTGAGCAGTGTGTGGCAAGTGCTGTTGGTAAAATATTGATTATTAGTCCTGGTGTCTATAAGTTGACTAAGAATATTTTTATTGATAAATGTAAAGAAGTCATTAATTTAGGTTCTTTTTCTTCTAAAGTACCATTTATAAAAAATGATAAGGTATTTATATCAAGTCCATCTAATATAGAATTTGTTACTGATTTGACATTAGATACAAATAAAGTTAATCAATGTCAGGGTTTTGCTTATAATCAAAATAACAATGAATTTGTAGTAGCTACTGTAAACTCAGACAATACAAATCAAATCCTATATATTCTTGATGGTGATGATTTAACATCTGTTAAGCGTAAGGTAGAATTTAGTGATATAGTATCTTTGGGACATTGTAATACTATGACATATAGTAAGGATTTAAGTACCCTATTTATATGTAATGGTGATAATAATTCTGTAGCTGAGAGGGTTGCTAAGTTAAATGATTCATATACATTGATATCAATGTATAGTGAGTCAAATGCTGTTAGGAAGTATAATTTTGCATATGATAGTGTTACTCAATGTTACTGTTCTATTATGCCTGGTGATAGAAGTACTGGTTTACGTCATGTATATATATTGAATAGTGATTTTGAGAAAATTAGAGAGTTTGATGTTGACTTTTTAACCAAGGACTTTAATAATAATGGTGCTTTATTTCATAATGGGTTGATTATGTGTGCTAGTTTGACATCGTTGATACAGTTTGATGTGTTTGGCAATGTTAGAAATGTGGTAGACATTGACAGTTCTTATGAAATAGAGGATTTTGATATAAAGGGTGCTTATGTGTATTTTTCTGTTTTGGAGGGTCATAACGTAAAAATATTCAAGGGTACTTATAATAAATTTAATGATGTTCATATTAATAATATGAAGATAAACAGACTTGTATTAGGTAATAATATTCCATTAAGAGGTCTATCACCAGATAATAAGGAGATAAGTTTAGCAAAAGTTGGTAAACAAGGTGGTATTGAGATTGGTGATAAGACAGTAAATACGATAATAGTAGGTAAGGATGTAAAGACATGGGATGGTGGAGATGCCTCATATACATTGTTATCGACTAAGCATTATGGTAATGCAATATATTCAAAGAAACAAGTAGATGATAATTTTGTTTCTAAATCTCAACTTGTAAAATTATCAATCGATGTAAAACCTGATTTTGTAGGTCAATTAGCCGTAGTAGGAGATAAGACATACATAGCAATTAATACTACAGGTACTGATGGTTGGAAAGCTATGGGTGGTGGAAATGTTGTCACAGTGGATAAGATTAGGTTTACAAATGGTGCAGAGTTGTGGATTGAATAGTCATTATTCATATTCATATTAATATAGTTATATATAGGTAGTGTTACATATAGAAGTAGGGGGTAGTGTCAATGAAAAGAAATACATTCATTAGAGGTACTACCCCTACTCTTGAAATTAGCATGGGTAGGGGTATTAAGGTTGAGAATATAGATAGTATGATAGTCTACTTCTCACAAGGTATCACCGTACTAAAGAAAAAACTTGAAGATGTTAAGATTAATAAGACTACCAATATGGTGTATGTACCTCTAACTCAGTTAGAGACATATGTATTTAGTCCTAGTGTTGTTAATTTGCAGATTCGATATAAGTTGGTTAATGATACAAATATTTACAGCACACACATTTATCCTTTCAGGGTATTATCACAGATTTGTAATGAGGTGTATGATGAATGAGGGAATAATAAAGTCAAATGGAACTTTTAACAGAATAAGTATCAATTCTAATTATGTAAATATCAATACATCATCTGTTGGTAATACTGTTAATGGTGTTTTTGAGACTTCAAGTAGGGTAAAGGTTACAAAAGATGAAGTTATGGATATGCTAAAAGAGAAACAAGACAAATTAGTAGCTGGTAGTGGTATTAAGTTAGATGAGACTACTAATGAGATATCCGTATCTACTGATAAAATCGTTGTTCAAGAGGGTGAAAATGTTGCTGATTTGACAGCATTGTATTTATTAGCAAAGGGTGAGAATTAATGGCAGATTTAAAAGATAATTTACAGGGTTTAGCTACACAGTTAGGTACTGATGTTAAAGGTATCAAAGCATCTATAAAATCTACTGATGATAAAGTAGGTGTGTTAAGTAATTTATCCACAACTAATCAAGTAACAATCGTAGATGCCATAAATGAAGTTAAGGCAAATATTGTTACTGCACAAGGTGGTGCTGTTACTGAGCAGGCAGTTGATACAAAATTACAAGCTAAACAAGATAAACTAACTCCTGAAGGAAAACTTTCTATTGTTAAAGAGGGAAATCAAACTAAGATTAAGGTTGATTTATCTGATTACGTTAATAATAGTGCTTTAACTACAAAATTAGGAGATTATGCTACTAATACTGATTTAAACACTACATTAGGCAGTTATACTAAAACTACAGAGTTAAATACTAAATTAAATGATTATACACCAACAACAACATTAAATACTCGTTTAGATTCTAAACAAGATAAATTGACTGCTGGTAGTGGTATCACAATAGATAGTAGTGGTACTATTAAGGCTAGTGTTGATTTAAGTACTATGGCAACTAAACAAGAACTAACTGATAAAATTCAAGAGGCTGTTACTAACTTAGTAAATGGTGCTGAAGCTACAATGGATACATTTAAGGAAGTTCAAGATGCATTGAATAGTGATAAGACAGTTACTACGGCTTTAACTTCATCTGTTGCTAATAAGGTAGATTATAGTCAAGCACAATCTTTGTCAACAGCACAGAAACAACAGGCTTGTGCTAATTTAGGTATAGGAGACCCTACTGTAGATTTATTAAGTGTATATACAACCGCAAGAGATGCATAGTAGGTGATGTTAGATGAGTTCTAATACTGATTTAGTTAAGGGTATTAATGATTTAGCTACACAGTTAGGTACTGATATTAAGGGTATTAATGATAATATAGGAAATATAGTGAAGGTATCTAAGAGTGAGCCTAATGAAGAAAAAAAACCTTTGTTATGGGTTCAACCTGTAGATGGAAATAATACACCTATAATTAGTATCTCATATGATATCATTACTCATGAGCTTGTACTAGGTCATATGGATAATAGTGAGAGTCGAGTTGACTTATCCACTATAAAGTCTTTTGATGCTAATAGTATTGTTATTGATAACAATAAGCCTATAAAAGGTAAGTTGAATGATACTAATAAAACAGAAGTTCAGCTTATCAAAACTTCGTCTGATGTGGTGGAGGTAGGTGATAAGACAGTCAATACGATAATAGTAGGTAAGGATGTAAAGACATGGGATGGTGGAGATGCATCATACACATTGTTATCGACTAAGCATTATGGAAATGCGATATATTCAAAGAAACAGTCTGATGATACTTTTATAAGGAAAGATGAATTGGTTAAGTTATCAATCGATGTAAAACCTGATTTTGTAGGTCAATTAGCCGTAGTAGGAGATA